>Ga0315547_1000189_pt1 | contig 68052 bp, 62 predicted proteins | sample SalMarSW160240MG_2_FD_202542 | JGI IMG/M metagenome (GOLD analysis project Ga0315547, IMG submission 202542) | Salt marsh sediment microbial communities from the Plum Island Ecosystem LTER, Massachusetts, United States - Salt Marsh Sediment SW1601-240 ...
TTCCTCCTCTGGAGGCATCCCGGCTGGTGAATGCCACCTTAGCCTATCCCATAGATGAGTGGGAGAGGGTGGAGGAGGAGGATTTGAAGGTGATGGTCTATCCCAATCCCTATCGGATAGACGGGGGGTACAGTGCGGACAGGTATGAGAAGGGTGGAAATTATGGTAAGCGGATAAGGTTTGTTAATCTACCTCCTCGATGCACCATCCGGATATATACTCTGGATGGGGATTTGGTGCGAACCATAGAACATGAGAGAGAGAAGACAGCTTTAGATGCCACCTATGATGAGTGGGACTTAATCTCCCGCAACACTCAGGCGGTGGTATCCGGAATATATCTCTTTAGCGTGGAGGATAAAGACTCTGGAGATAATCAGGTGGGAAAATTCGTGATAATAAAATAGGGGCACGCAGACAAGCTACATACCCCTACAATCGCTTTTAGGAAACGACGGTAAAACTTGAGAGTTCAAAGACCACAGGTGTTGTTGCGGGGTACTCTTATCCCGCAACAACTACCATTCTTAGTGGCTTTACCACAAACTGTGCAAGAATGTTTACTTTTTGATCGGATATTCAGGTCTTCCAGGAAGTATCTTGGGTTCCTCTTTTAGCTTCTTCATGACTTCCTCGATCGCCTTTTCCAATTGAGGATCTTTCCCCTTGATGACCAGATCGGGTCGGTTGTCCACCTCTATATCCGGATCCACTCCATGATTCTCCACATCCCACTCCCCTTTTAGATTAATAAATGCAAATTCCGGACAGGTGACGTAGCCCCCGTCCATGAGAGGTAGTCCTCGGGAGATGCCCACCAGTCCACCCCAGGTGCGCGTGCCTATCAGAGGGCCCAATCCCAGTTCCCGGAAATAATAGGGAAAGGCATCTCCGCCTGAGCCTGCGTATTCATTGATGATACACACCATATGTCCGTGCAGTGCCACGTTGGGAGTTCTCCCTACCAGCCCTTCTCTGGGAGACCACAAGCTCAAGATTTTTCTCTGGAGATGTTCCATGAACATATCCGGGATCATGCCTCCACCATTGTAACGGACATCGATGATGAGTCCCTCTTTGCGAGCCTGGGCATAGAAGGAGCGAGAGAATTCATTCAATCCCCATAAGCTGGTATTGGGCACGTGAACGTAACCCACTCTTCCATCGGTGGCTTCCTCCACTCGCTTGCGTCTTGTCTCCACCCAATCCAGATAGCGAAGCATATACTCAGAGCCTACTGGCTTGACGGTTACCTCTCGGGCATCTTTAGCCTCTGGCTTATCATTCACTTTGATTTTCACCTGTTTGTTAACCGTCTTCTCGAAGTATTGATACGGACTTTCTGGATATCGCACCTCTTGTCCATTTACAGCAATCAGATAATCCCCCTTTTTGACGTCCACACCCGGTTCGGTGAGTGGAGCTCTCCTATCCTTTTTCCAGTTCTCACCTTTATATATCTTTTTAAAACGATAAAAATTAGTCTTTTTATCTGGTTCAAGATCAGCACCTAAAAGCCCAATATTCACTGGTTTGCTTTTTGGCATCTTACCTCCACCCACATACGTATGAGAGGTGGTCAGCTCCCCTATCAACTCCCCTATGATATAGGTAAGATCCCATCGATGAGCCACATGGGGGAGAAGCTTTTTGTATCGTTTTTTCATCCCTGCCCAATCAACTCCATGCATGTTGGGATCGTAGAAAAAGTCCCTTTCCAGTCGCCAGGCCTCCTCAAAAATCTGCTCCCATTCGCCCGAAGGGTCCACCTTCATCTCCATTTTAGAGGTGGACAACTTCCCGTCTCCAACTTTATTCTTGCCTTTTTTAGCCTCAATGATGCCATAGGTGTTACCGCTCTTATAGATTATTTTTTTCCCGTTTCCAGATACATCATAGGTGTTGATGCCTGAAAAGAGCGTATGCTCTTCTCTTTTTTTCATATCATACATGCGGAGTTCATTTTGACCACCCCCAGTTTTTCCTCTCTCCCATACTGTAGGCATAGCCAAATAAAACAGTTTACCTTTGGCGGCGGTAAGACGGGTGTAATTGCCGGATTTGATAGGCACTCCTACCACTCGCTGGTCCATGTTTTCGAGATCGATGTGAACATCCTTGGATTTTTTCTCATCTTTCTTCTTATCCTTGTTTTTGTCCTTATTCTTCTCTTTCTCCTTGTCTTCGTCTTTGTCTTCGTCTTTATCTCCCTTCTCTTTCTCCTCTTCCCCTTTTTCCTCATCACTTTCCGGAGCAAAGGGAGAAAGGCTATCCGCCTGCAGGGTTACCAGATAGATGTTTCTGGTGTTACGATAGACATACTCGGTACGTTCAAAATCGCTGAAGGTGGGATTGAAGGTGCGGGCTGAGATAAAATACAGGTATTTCCCCTCCGGATCAAAGACTGGAGAGAAATCATCAGTGAGCTCGCCGGTAATCTGATAAATCTTCCCTTTATCCAGAGAATAAAGGTAAATGGAAGCAAAATATGCGGGGTTACTTTTGGAATAGGCGATCCATTTGCTGTCAGATGACCAGACGTAATCGTAAATCTCAGAGACCTCGGCTCTGTCCACCAGCACCGGCTCCTTCTCGTCTACGTCCACGTAGAACAGCCGGAGCTTCTTGTCTGAAAAGAGAAGCTTTTTGCTATCTGATGACCACACTGGAGGAAGCCGGTAACATTCGCCATCATAGGTTATGCGTTTCTCTTCTCCGCTTCCATCTTGAGGTCTTATATAGAGTTCATACTCTCCAGTTCTCTCTGAGAGATAAGCCACCCATTTTCCGTCCGGCGACCAGGCGACATAGATTTCGCGTATCACCGGCGTTTGAGTTAGGTTGCGCACCTCACCTTTTTCTTCAGGCACGGTGAACACCTCGCCCCGAGCACTGAATAAGGCTCTTTTGGCAGAAGGAGAAAGACTGAAGTCGATGATCAGATCACCCACCTTTTCCCAGGTCGGTCGTATCAGGAGGCGCTCTGCTGGCACCTCCACAGAAATCTTTTTTGTCTTCTCGGTTGCCAGATCCAAAACGTAAAGATAGCCGCCGTTTTCATACACGATGGCGCCCGGACCCAGGCTGGGCCATTTCACATCATATTCCTTATGATTGGTGATCTTTCGGATGTTTTTAGTTTTTAGATCATAGCAATATATGTTGAGCGTATGTTCCCGGTCTGAGGTAAAATAGATCTTATCGTTATACCACATGGGAAGATTATCCGTTCCCTTCCAATCGGTGATTCTCTCGATGGCATCAGTTTTTAAATCGTATATCCATATATCTTGAGCGGTGCCCCCGTAGTAACGCTTCCAGGTGCGGAATTCCCGGGATTTTCTGTTGTATGCGATCTTATTCCCATCCGGAGAAAAAGAAGCAAAGCCCGCTTCGGGAAGTTTTAAGGCTTCCGGAAATCCGCCTTCAGAGTTTATGCGAAAAAGCTTGCTTGTGGGAAAAGCATCACGTGAAGAGCGAAACAGAATCTCTTTGCCATTGGGAAACCAGTCGACGACCCAATCATCCAGAGTAAGTCCTCCTGAGGGCTGTCCTGTTGCCGGGCAATAGGTGAGCCGTCGTGGCTCCCCACCCTCTGCTGGCATCACATATACGTCTCCATTGCCGTCATATGCCGCGGTGAACGCTATTAGCTTACCATCCGGCGAAAATTTGGGGAAAGCCTCATAACCCACAAAAGAGGTGAGTCTCTGTGCCATACCTCCCTGAGAGGAGACTGTCCAGAGATCACCACCGTATACGAACACTATCTTGTCTTGGTGTATATCTGGAAAGCGCAGAAGACGTGCCTCTTCTGCAAAGCCAGCATTGAAGAGGATAACGAACAACACCAACCCAATCAAGAAAACTTTAGAAGTCTTCATGGTTAGACTCCTGTTTGCAAGAAGGTTAAGGGGAAAGCCAAAAGGCATGAGTTTTTCGATAGGGAATATTGCAGCAACATAAAACATAGACTTTGAAAAATAATCTTAGTTATCAGGCTTGTCAAGGTAAATTCTTTATCACAAATACTTCAGTTTTCTTATACCTCTTTTTCTGTGAGAAAGTTTACTTTTTCTTGCTAAGAAGTTTCTTCCTCCGAGACAAGTTCAGACGCTCATGTTCGGACAGGGGCTCGCCCTGAAGGGTTGCACCCCTGTCCGAGAGGGAAGGGCGGAGGTTCAACCCCACCAACCAGGGTAATCATCCAAAGAGGAAGATAAAAGAGAATCATTTTTCAGTCCCGCACGGGATAAGCTGGTCTTTCTGGAAGTTTTTTGGGTTCCTCTTCAAGTTTCTTTAAGATCACCTCAATGGCTTTTTCCAGTTGAGGGTCACGGCCCAATATCACCTGATCCGGTAGATTATCTAACTCAATGTCGGGGTCCACTCCGTAATTTTCCATGATCCATTCGCCTTTCATACTGAACGGAGCAAATTCCGGCACGGTGATGTAACCTCCATCCACGAGACGGGGAAAATCGCGGTAGCCCACCACCCCTCCCCAGGTACGTCTGCCAATGATGGGTCCCAAGCCATACTCTCGGAAAAAGTAAGGGAAGTTGTCTCCGTCAGATGCTGAGTACTGATTGGCGATGCAGACCATGTGTCCATGCAAAGCCCCTCCAGGATGAGTCCAATCACTGGCGTTTCGGGAACAGCCCATGCCTACCACCTCCCTACGCAATCTCTCCAGTATCATCTCAGAGACAAAACCTCCTCCATTATATCGCACGTCGATGATAAGTCCCTCCTTTTTGATCTGAGGGAAGAAAGACTCAGCGAATTCATTTAATCCCCCACCTCCCATATCAGGAATAAAAATATATCCCACCCTTCCACTGGTGGCTTCTTCCACTTTACGTCGATTGCTCTCCACCCAGTATCGATATCTCAAGCGGTACTCACTTTTAATGGGCTTAACCACCACTTCCCGAGCACCCTCAAGTGAAGGTTTTGAATTCACCTTCAGGATAACTGTTTTTCCTACTGTATTTTCAAACAGGCTGTAAGGATTGGCGGGATACCTCAGCACCTTATTATCCACGGCAACGATATATTCTCCTTCTTCCACATCCACACCAGGCTCAGTTAAAGGAGAACGCAGGTTCTCCTTCCAGTTCTGCCCCGGATAGATCTTCTTAATCCGGTAAAATTTTGACAGAGTATCTGCTTCCCAATCTATGCCCAAAAGCCCCGTTTTGACCAATTCAACTTTGGGCAGATCTCCTCTGGCTATATAAGTATGGGAGCAACAGAGCTCACCGATCATTTCCCCTATGATGTAGTTCAAATCGGTTCTGTGTGCCACATGGGGCAACAGTTCTATATATCTGGTACGCATCAGTTCCCAGTCCACCCCGTGCATGTTGGGGGCATAGAAGAAATCACGCTCGCGTCTCCATACCTCATTGAATATCTGCCTCCATTCCTCCCGACGATCCAACCTCATCTGCATCAGGTCCAGTGTCAAAGCACCATCGCCTACCTTGCAGGAACCTGGTTTAGCATCCACAATGCCAAACTGCTTTCCACTTTTGTAAATGATCTTCTCTCCATCTGCGGAGAGACCGTAGCCGTCCACAGGAAAGAGTAAAACGTGATCCTTTCTTTCCTTTAAGTCGAACAGGTGCAACCCCCCTTTGGGACCGGGCTTTCCTCCGGTGAGCGTCCAGGTGGGAAAGGATAGGTAAAATATCTTATCCTCGCCTGCCTTAAGCCCATAGTAATTTCCTGGATCTGTAGGCACCGCCACTATTCGCTTCTGGATTCCCTGGATGTCGATTTTAATCTTTTCGATAAGTTCGGGCTTTTCCTCCTCCCATTCTTTCTTCTCCTCTTTCTCCCTTTTCCACTTTTCCTCCGGAGATTCCACTTCATCGCTTTCGGGGACAAAAGGAGAGAGGCTATCTGCCTGAAGCGTTATCACGTAAATTTTGGTCATCTGATTATAGGTGAAACTGGCTTCGAAATGACCCATCTGGGGATTAAAGTCGCGGTTGGACAAAAAATAGAGATACTTTCCCTCGGGATCGAAGACTGGCTCTGCGTCATCGGTGAAATCATCCGTCACCCGATAAATTCTCTTCTCATCCAGCGAATAAAGAAAGATGGAGGATAAGTTGTTTTTAGCTGGTTTGGCATAAGCGATCCATCTGCTGTCCGGAGACCAGGAATAATCAGTTATCTCCCAGTTTTTGGTGCTATCCACCAACACAACTTTTTTGTCCTGGATGTTTACGTAGTAAAGTTTCAGGTCCTTATCCGCAAACAAGAGTTTCTTGCTGTCCGGTGACCAAACCGGGGCAAAGCGGAAGCAACGTCCGTCTGTGGTTATCCTTACCTTCTCCCCTTTTCCATCCTGGGGAAGGATGTATAACTCATCCTCACCCGTTCTGTCGGACATATAGGCGATCCATTCTCCGTCAGGTGACCAGATGGGGTTCTTCTCCCGGATACCACTGGTATTGGTGAGATTTCGAGTGTTCCCCTTTTCTGAGGGGACAGTAAATATCTCTCCCCGGGCAGCAAAGAGTGCCCGTTTGCCACCTGGAGAAAGATTAAAATCCGAAATATAGTCTTTAACCGAGACGAACTCTGGACGGACTAAAACCTTATCATCTGGGATTTGAACCGAAATCTTTTCGGTCTTTTCCGTTTTCAGATCGAACGCGTATAGATAGCCACCGTTTTCATACACTATCGATTCCGGACCCAGGCTGGGCCATTTGACGTCATAGTCAGTATGCTGGGTGATCTTTGTGGTCTCTTTGGTGTTGAATTCATAACGAAAGATATTTGCGGTCCGGTCCCGGTCGGAGACAAAAAAGATTTTATCATCATGCCACATGGGTGAGGTGTCGGTCCCCTCATAATCGGTGATCTGCTGGACGGTGTTCTGATTCAGATCGTAGATCCAGATGTCCTGTGCCAATCCACCCTTATAACGTTTCCAGGTGCGGAAATTTCGGAAGATACGATTATATGCTATCTTTGTGCCATCTGGAGAAAAGGAGGTGAGTCCGGCTTCAGGCAAAGGCAAGCTTTTAGGAAAACCTCCCTCCACCCCGATCAAGAAAAGCGTCTGAAACCAGCTATTGTAACTTTCCCGCCAGGAGCGAAATAGAATTCTTTTCCCGTCTGGATGCCAGTCTAAAACCATATCATCGAATCCAAACCTATCGGGCAGGTTTTCGAAACCAGGGCGATAAGTTAACCTTTTCGGTTCACCTCCTTCAGCCGGAATTACATAAACATCTGTGTTGCCATCATACTGTCCGGTGAAGGCGATCATCTCACCATCCGGGGAAAATTTGGGAAAAAGCTCTGAGCCCACATGAGAAGTAAGCCTCCGTGCAATCCCCCCCTGGTTTGAAACCAGCCACAAATCCCCGGCATAAACGAAGACAATTTTGTCTTTATGAATATCTGGAAAGCGTAAAAGACGTGCCTCTTCAGCTCCCACAACGCTGAAAGCAAAAAAGCCGATCATCAAGAAAATAAAACTGATCTTTACGTAACGCACCTTGACCTCCTTAACTTGTGTGGATTAGCTATCCGCTACAATAGAATTCGGGCGACCTTAAGGTTCGCCCCAACGAGACCAATGCGAAGTTTAATTTCATCTGCTAAACAAACATAAGCTGTCTTTTCTGGTTCCAGAATCCGGCTCAACTATTCACTTCCTTTAAAGAAGAATTAACTCATTTGATTTAATTTCGCAAGTCAATTTTTCTTATCATTGTGCTTGACAATAAAATGTTCAACCATAGATTTTGGAATACCAACATCTTAATCCCGGAGGTTTTCGATGAAGAAGAATACGTTAACATCTGTTATCATTTTGTCTTTTTTGTTTATGTTTCATAGCTCATCTGGAGCTAACGCCTGGGAAAAACAGATGGATCTGAATCTAACCCTGACTCAAAACTCCTATTCTGATAATTGGGCTGGTGGTGAAGCGGGTAACGTCAGTTGGGTGGCTAACGTCAACTCCGGCTTTGAAAGAAAACTTTCAGAAAAGGTCCACTCCAAAACCACATTTAAGTTTGCTTTCGGCCAAACCCACACTCAAAATCAAGAGACCAAGGGTTGGGCAAAGCCGATCAAGTCCACCGACCTGATCGATATCGAAACGCTGGCAAGATTCACCCTGAAGACCTGGGTGGATCCGTATCTTGCCCTGAGGTTTGAAAGTCAGTTTCTGGACGCCAGCTATCCCCGGCTGAAAAGATACATCAATCCAAAGAAGATAACAGAATCGACAGGAATCTCAAGACAATTTTATAAGTCGGAGAAAAATGAGGTATTATCCCGGCTGGGATTTGCCCTAAGACAGATCATCACAGAAGATATTGTGACCGAGGATTCAACCAAAACCGAAATCAATTCCACCAATGATGGAGGAATCGAATCGGTCACGGATGTTCAGCTTGCCCTTTCAGACAAAATCTCTTATACCTCGAAGCTGTCTCTTTACAAAGCCTTATTCTATTCAAAATCTGATGAGTTAAAAGGAACTCCCCAGGAGAATTACTGGAAGGAGGTGGATTTAAACTGGGAGAACACCATTTCTGTCTCCGTCGCCAAGTACGTCACTGTCTCGCTGTATACCCAGTTGCTGTATGACAAGGATATCAACAAAAAGGGGCGCTTCAAGGAAACTCTATCATTGGGGTTGACTTACAAAATGTTTTAAACTGACTCCTAAGAGAGATATCTAACAAAATCAAATGAGGAGGGGTTTTATTGGAGTGTCAAGCCCCGCCGAGTCGGGATCTTCGACTTTAGCTTGACCTGTCTTTTTGGCGGGAGATTACAAAGACTTTAATTTGGTTCACCTGAAGGGTGTGTTGAAAAACCCAATAATGTTATTCTGAGGGAGCCCCGCCTTTGGCGGGATAAACTCCGCGACCGAAGAATCTCTTCGCTACTCATAGAGATTCTTCGCTTCGCTCAGAATGACAACTTGATCAGTTGGGGTTTTTCGACTATTGAAGTGGACAACCATTGACATCCACTTTACTTCCCCTTGGAGTATGAGGACACTTGTCTAATCCATCATAAATCCCATCACCATCTGAGTCCAGAGGGCATCCTCTCTCATCTACCATTGCACCCAAAGGTGTATCAGCACAAAAGTCCACCCTGTCTGGCACTCCATCCTTATCTGAATCCTTCAACTTTCCAAAATAGTAATTGAATCCTAAGAAAACTTCCAGCGTAGCCTTAGGCAGATCTAACTCATCCGCTCCTGCACCAACTATGTCTTTTGAACCTTTGAAGCTGGTTAAAACATGGCTCAGTAGACGAAACCTGGTGCCAAAATTTACTCCCCATTTTTCCTTAAATCGATACTCCACACCTCCACCACCTGAAAAAGTCAATTCCTGATCTTCAAGATCAAATGGATTCTGGTTTCTATCCGATATCTGAACAAATTTTCCGTCCTTGTCTTTTACCTTCCAGAAAGCTAATCCTACTCCCCCAAAGACATAAGGATTCAGCTTCTCCCATGGGCTGAAACGATAGATCAGGCAAAAATCGAGCCATACTTGGGTGAATCGGTTAGCATCATCTTTTTTGGAGAAGGTGAACCCTGCTCCGGCTCCCCCTCTTCCGGACAGGTCAGCTTCCCAAGCCCTTGCATAAGCTACCCAAAAGCCCAAAGAGATTTTTTCCTTTAAGTCGTATCTCAAAGATAAAGCACCCTGCTTCCCCACCGTATAAATATCTGAATGCTCGGTCAGCCCGGATTTCCAGAACCCACCCTGCAGTCCTAAAGTGAATTTTCGGCTGAAGTCTTGAGCGAAAACAGATGAGCTTAACAAAGAAACACACATACTCAAAACACAGAGCCAGATAATTTTTCGCACCCGAAAAAACCTCCCGATGAAAACCTTTTCGGCAAAGAATTCTGCTGGCTATATAACACCCAGCTGATAATATTGTCAAGAATTTTTATCAGGTTCACCAAAAGTCTTGATGTCAAAAACTACGAGCTTTCTCAAAATTTATTTACTATCTGTTTTACAAAATATTCTCAAAAAATCAGTCAACCTCAGAATAAAAAATTACTATCTTAAATAAAGCTCAAGCACTTTGAATAAATTCAAAACTGAGGTGTATTTAAGCAAAAGCAAAGTGATGGACCAAGATCAAGAGTTGATTCTGCAGTCAAAGAAAGGCAAGATGAAGGCTTTCCAGAAGCTGGTGGAAAAATACAAAAAGCCCGCATTCTTCATCTCCCTGGGTTTGGTAGGAAATCAGGATGATGCATACGATCTCTCCCATGAAGCGTTCATTCGGGTCTATGCCAACGTAAGAAAGTTCAATCCCAAACTTAAATTTTTGGTAACGTAACAATATTACAGCTCTCCGTGGGATGTTATCCCAGATGGGTCTCCGTCATCCCACGGCATCAAGGTAGATGACAACATCCACCTTGGAGCGAATAAAGTGCGAATGGCCCCGAAACTAAAAGTAAAATAATTCTTACCGTTGGTTCGGGGTGCCCTCACCCCGAACCAGAGGTCAATCGGTATAAAGGGTGAACACATCGGAAATAGTAAACTGAAATAATTCTTATGGGGCAAAAAAATGATTTGGAATTTGATCGAGATCATATTATTCATTTATTTAATAGTAAAGTTATTGCTAGTCATCCTTAATTGAGGTAAATTGAACCCGGCTTGTTTAGGATAAACCGATAGTTCAAAAATCAGATCTGACCATGAAACTCGTTACCTCTTCCCAGATGAGAAATATCGACAAAAAGACCATTGAAGGTTTGGGCATTCCCGGATTGGAATTGATGGAGGAAACTGGAAAGGGCACAGCCTTGGTGGCTAAACAGATGCTAAGAGACCCTCAGAACAAAGAGGTAATTATTTTCTGCGGAAGAGGAAACAATGGAGGTGATGGATTTGTGGTGGGCAGATATCTTTCTTTTTGGGGTGCTGAGGTTAAATTTTTCTTAACCGCAAAGAAAGACGAAGTCAAAGGAGACGCCAAGGTAAACTTGGAAAAAGCTGTGGATTTAGATCTGCCCATTGTGGAGATTTTGAAAAAGGAACAAATTCCTTCCCGAATAAAAGCCCATCTGATCGTGGATGCCTTGTTTGGCACAGGCTTTATCGGTGAGATCAAAGGCTACATGAAAGATGTAATCGAGAAGATCAATTCGTCCGGAATACCTGTTCTCTCCGTGGACATTCCCTCTGGTCTGCACGCTGATACCGGCGAGTTTAGTGGACCGTGCGTGAAGGCGAACCGAACCGTAACCATGGCTTTGCCCAAGATTGGTCACTTCTTCTTTCCGGGCAAAGAGATGTCAGGAAAGGTGTCGGTGGTGGATATCGGAGTTCCTCAAAATGTGGTGGAGGAAGAAAACATCAATCTAAATCTGATAATCGAAGAAGAGGCAAAACAGATGATACCCACTCGTCCCAGAGACGCTTACAAGGGAAGCTGTGGACGAGTGGTTTTAATCGCTGGCTCCACCGGTATGACCGGAGCCGCTACTTTGGCTTCCTTGTCATCTTTAAGGTCGGGTGCAGGAATGGCTATCTTAGGCACTCCTAAGACCTTGAATCCGATTATGGAGATGAAGTTGACCGAAGTGATGACCAGACCTCTGCCTGATGTAAGAAAGAAGGGAGCCTTAGCCTTAAGAGGTTTGGGCGAGATAAGAGAGCTTCTGAAATGGGGAGATTGTTGCGCCATCGGTCCGGGTCTGGGGCAACACTTTGAAACACAGGAGTTGGTGAGAAGATTGGTAAGCAACCTTAAGATGCCTGCGGTGATCGATGCAGATGGACTCAACGCCTTTGCCAAAGATCCTTCCATATTAAAAGAATGCAAAGCGCCATTGATTTTGACCCCGCACATCGGTGAGCTTTCCAGACTGAACGGTGTGCCCATCTCAGAAATTGAAAAGGACAGAATAAGACATGCCTCTGACTTTGCCAAAGAATACAAATGCGTCTTGGTTTTCAAGGGGGCACCCACTATAATCTCAGAACCGGGCGGTCAAACCTGTGTCAACCCTACCGGAAATGCCGGCATGGCAAGCGCTGGCTCAGGAGATGTGCTAACCGGAATCATAGTGGGTCTTTTGGCTCAGATGTTGATGCTAAAAAAAGACGAAGAAATGCAAAAGATCATGTTGGATTCCGCCTGTGCCGGAGTCTTCCTTCAAGGCTTGACCGGGGATCTGGCAAAAGAGGAAAAGGGGGAGATGGGCTTAATCGCTGGCGACATGATGGAAAAGATTCCAGAAGGGTTGTTAAAAATTGTCAACGGATAGAACGCCCAGACGGGCGTCCGTCTGGACGGATCAAACGGATTGCAATAAGAGCAGTATCCCGCTTAATCCGCTAAATCCGTCGACCTGTTGTTTCGGGGTACCTTACCCCGAAACATAAAAAAATCACGGGTGAGGGTTCATCCTGCCCTTTGGTCCTGATCCCGCCCAGACGGGCGTCCGTCTGGACGCCTTTGGCGGGAGAAGGAAAGGGATTCACCCTGACTTCGTCCCGAGGACTTAGTCCGAGGGAAGGGCACCCGTGACCAACAAGTAATGGATAGAACGGATCAAACGGATTGATATAAGGGCGGTATTATCCGCTAAATCCGTTGACAGACCAAAAGAGTTTGATAGAAATCGTATCCTATAGTAATTGGAGGGGAAAACATGCGGGTTGAAATTACGGACAAAATCAAAGCGATTTCAAAAAAGATCTCCCCGAAGCTGGTAAAGCTCAGAAGAGAATTTCATCAATACCCTGAATTAGCTTTCAATGAATTCGAAATCTCTGAGCCGCGTAGGGGCGGACCTCCGTGTCCGCCCAGACTTTAGGGCGATGGCAGAGCATCGTCCCTACTCCTTTTTCAATTTAACTTTTTCAGAAATCTCTGTTCAATCCATTGACAGACCAAAAGAGTTTAATAAAAACCGTATCTTATAGTAAAAAGTGGAGAAACAAGTATGCAAACTCAAATTGCTGAAAAAATCAAAGCGATCTCAAAAAAGATCTCCCCGAAGCTGGTAAAGCTCAGAAGAGAGTTTCATCAATACCCTGAATTAGCTTTCAATGAATTTAAAACCTCTGAGAGAGTAGTAAAAGAATTAAAAAAGGCAGGCATTAGTGTTAAAAAAGGCATTGCCAAGACAGGGGTAGTGGGAGTGTTGAATGCCAAGAAAAAGGGGAAGACTGTGGCTTTAAGGGCGGATATGGATGCTCTACCCCTTCTGGAACAGACTAACTTTCCATACAAATCAAAAACCAAGGGAGTGATGCATGCTTGCGGACACGATGTGCATATGACCTGTGTGATTGGTGCGGCTATTATTCTCTCAAAGCTAAAAGATGAGTTGAAGGGAAACGTAAAATTTATATTTCAGCCCAGTGAGGAGGTTCCCCCCGGGGGAGCAAAGCCAATGATACAAGCTGGGGTGTTAAAGAATCCAAATGTCTCCGGCATATTTGGTTTGCACTGTGACTCAGCAATTCCGGTGAGCAGAATAGGGGTTAGAGAAGGTCCCACCATGGCGCAGGCGGATAGTTTCGATGTCATCATCACTGGCAGGGGTGGGCATGGAGCCAGACCTCAGGACGGGGTGGATGCCATAGTGGTTGCCTCCCAGGTGGTTTCAGCTTTGCAAACCATTCCCTCCAGAAAAATAAATCCTTTGGAGCCGGTGGTGATAAGTGTGGGCAAAATTGAAGGAGGAACTGCACGTAATATAATATGTGACAGAGTAATATTAAAGGGCACGGCCCGAAGTTTAAATAAAGAGGTGACAAGAAAGATCCCTCACTTTTTGAAAAACATAATTTCAGGAATTACCAAAAGTGCTGGCGCATCCTTTGAACTGAACTATTCTCCGGGTTATCCTGTCCTGATAAACCATCCTCAGGCAACAGATTTAGCCCGAAGGACCATCGCCAAGATGTTCGGCAGGGAAGCTATATTTGAGATAAAAAAGCCGATGATGGGGGGTGAGGATTTTGCATATTATTTGCAGAAAATTCCGGGTTCATTTTTGAGATTGGGAATAAGAAATCCAGAAAAAGGAGCCATCTATCCCTGGCATCACCCTAAGTTTACTGTGGATGAAGATGCCATAAAGATAGGGGCATCGCTTCTGGCAGGGGTGGCTTTTGAGTTTTTGCACAAGTGAGGAAAAGATTTAAAGCAGATGAATCAGAATAAGAAAACAAGCTGGGCTCGGGAAGTTTCAGATAAAAATCGGAAGATGGTAAAGATTTTGGTGCGGGGAATAACCCTCTGGCTTTTATGCATCTTCATTCTGTCCTCTTTGGGCTATGCTAAGGGGAAATATCTGGAAGGGGATTGGGTGAGTTATTCGGTATTTCGATACATCACCTCCATTGCCTTAGATTACGACTATGTATATTTCGGGACCACCGGAGGGGTAACCCGATATGATAGATTCAACCAGCATTGGGCTTCTCCTTTCACCACTAGCGATGGCTTGCCAGACAACTGGATAAAAAACATAGCCTACGATCCGGAGAGGGACGAAATCTGGGCAGACACTTATGGCGGTGCGGCCATGTATCATCCGGTATTTGGTGAATGGTCCACAGAACACGAATTCCCCAAGGATTTATCAAGAAGCGACACTTCCAATCTCAGACTGCCCGACCTTTTCACCGACTTTGGACCCACCACCGCAGGAAGCTATTGGGTGATGGATTCACGTCTGGATCGATACCCCATCACCAATTATCTGAGAGGCGACTTTGATGATGAATTGTGGGTCGCCACTTGGGGATTGAATGCCGGGCTGGCAACTTTGCGTCATCTACGGCTGAAGATGCTGAAATTCGGACTTTATGATAGAGACGTCAAAGCCATATTGATAGACGGAGGTGACGTATGGTACGGGGGAACCGGGCGTTTGAGTCCTTCCTGTGGAATAACCAGATATAACCGAAAAAAAGAAACCTGGGAATACTTTTCCGCTGAATATGTCCCCTTTCTGTCCAGCGATCAGGTGAACGTCATGGAGGCGGATAGTCTTTATGTCTGGTTGGGCACTCAAGGGGGACTGGTGCACATGAGAAAAAAAGACTCCACCTTCAGGTCTTATACCTCATTTCAAGGTCTGCCGGATAATGAAGTTACTGCTTTGGAATCGGACGGAACATATCTGTGGATTGGTACCGAACGTGGATTGGCTTTTTATGATTTCAGATACGATTCCCTGAAAGCGGTCAAAGATCCACTTTTAAAAGACCTTTACGTCTTCTCCGTGCTTTCTGACTCTTATTATGTTTGGGTGGGAACGGAGAGAGGAGTGTATACCCTGGATAAGGAGAAGAAAACCTGGTTTAGATTTATCACACCCGACGGTCTTTTGAACGGTCAGGTCAGATCCATTGCCCGTTGGTCCGATCAAAAAGTCTCAAGCGGAAAAGACGAATTATGGTTCGGCACCGATATGGGAATTTTAGGATATAGTCCGACAAGCGACAAAAGAAGGGTCTATCATAATAAGATGAACTTCCCTGAGGTGAACGTGGTCAAGCTTGCCTGCGACAAAAAGAACGTGTGGGTGGCAACTAAAGACGGGGTGTGGAAGTTGAACCGAACCACTGACATCTGGATCAAATACACCACCGAGGACGGGCTTCTGGATAATAATGTGCAGGATCTGGTTCTGGACGGAGATCATATCTGGTTCGGCACGCCCCAGGGAGCCACCCGATTCTTCTGGAACAATCCCAGATTGAGAGAATAAAGAATTTACCATCAGGTTTTAGTTTGGGCAAAACCCCTTTGTTGGTAACGAACACCTTTTTCGTCACGGACGATGGTTCACCCTGAAGGAGCTGTTGAAAAAGTGCCTTACATGCTTTAATCAAAAAGAAGAGGTAATCGTAGGGATCCCGCCGTTGGCGGGATGGCTGTCCTCCTTAGAGTTAGGACAGGGATTCATCCTGAAGGATTCATCCTGAAGGACAAGCCCTGTCCCTACGTAAAAACTTCTCGACAAAATGGCTTTTTCAACACGCCCTGAAGGATTCACCCTGAAGGGCATCCGTGACGAACTGGAGAACCAAGATTTTAGAACCAGAACCTAACTTAAGTTAGGTTCTGGTAATATCCATAAAATCCATAGATAGATAATGATGTCATTTGATCCCAAACAGATTCCGACCCAAATAAACCAGATTGGTGAATTTGGTTTGATCAATTTGATCAAGAAAAGGATTTTTTCCGTGGATAAACGAGTAATAGTCAACATCGGCGACGACGCCGCAGTGATTAAATCATCCCCGGATCGGCTTTTGATCTTCACCACCGACACCATGGTAGAAAAGATTCATTTCGATTTGAGTTACTTCAGCTTTGAAGAGATAGGATGGAAAGCCATGGTGGCAAACTTAAGCGACATCGCCGCCATGGGAGGACTGCCCAAATATGCTTTGGTTACTGTGGGTTTGCCCAAATCCATGCGGGTCGAAGATGTGCTCTCAATCTATAAGGGTGCTTCCAAGATTGCCCGGAAATATAAATGTAAAATCATCGGAGGTGACACAACTCTTGTCCAAAAAGATATTTTCATCTCCATTGCCCTTTTAGGTGAAATAGAGAAAAGATACTTGCTCACCAGAAGCGGAGCAAAAAAGGGGGACTTAATCTGCGTTACCGGAGAGTTAGGAGAAGCTCAGGCAGGTTTGGAATATCTTAAGAAATATGGTCGGCAGAAGCTTTCTTTGGTTCGGAAACATCTGCAACCTCAACCGCGTATCAATGAAGCCAGAATTTTAGCTAAGAATTTAAAAATAAACTCCATGATTGACATAAGTGATGGGCTCTCTTCAGAACTTTTTCATCTGACAGAGGAGAGCCGCCTGGGGGCGGTAATTTATGAGAAGAATATACCCATATCACTCAAATGCCTGAAACTCGCGCCTCTTCTGAACAAAACGCCGTTGGCATGGGCGCTTTCCTGCGGGGAAGAATATGAACTGCTGTTTACCGTCGACAGAAAAGACCTGAGCAAAATTAAGAAAATCAAGTCAAAGGTGAATATATCGGTCATTGGCGAAATGGTGGGCAAAAAAGACAAAGTCAAATTGATCCTGAAATCAGGAAGCAAGAAAAACATAAAGAAAGCAGGATTCGTCCACTTTTGATACTCATTTCAACTATTTGCTCAGATCATTATAAATTATACATAAATTTGCTACCGAGTAGATGGTCAACTACGAAAGCTCTCTTTTTTTACAGATCACTAATTGTGAACAACAAGTGAAAGCTTTGCTTGACACGGGCATGAGTTTTTCATTATTTTAGGCTATGACGGATGAAGCGCAGTGAAGAAAATGTGAGGTATTTTTAGGGAGGAGGTGCGGAAGGTATGGAGAAAGTTTTTCCTGAATGTAAAAAGTGTAATGGTGGTGTGCTTCTACCTCTTTCAGATTATGGCAGAGAAGGTGCCACCATAACCTACAAAGCTTGGGTATGCTCCAATCCCCAATGCGGTTTCTCCATTCGCATAGACAATGGGGAGATAAGCTTCGGCAAACCGATCGGCTTTTCTGATAAGTAAGAATCTTTAACCTTGCTTTTTGAAAAAACAGCTAAAAAAACCATCTGCGCTTCGTCCATCCACATCTTAACATAAACGAATTATGTGGCGGATTTTATTTCAGAATTTCTGGTTCAAGCTGGCAGCGCTTATTATGGCACTGTTTTTGTGGTTTCATGTTGCCACCGACAGGGTGTATGAACATGTCGAAACCCTTCCCTTGTTGATTTTCAATATCCCCGAGCGCCTCATCTTAGCGGAAAAGTTGCCTGAACAGGTAAGTGTGACAATCCGGGGCAAAGGAAAGGAGCTTCTAAAACTCCTTTTAGCAGAGAAAAAGAGTTTCAAGATAGATGCCCAGGAATTCAAACGGGGAGAAACAAAATATGTCATAAAACCCGAACAGATACCGATTCCGGAAGGGCTGGAGTTGAGGGTGATCAATATTCTCCCTCCCCAGGATTTAAAGATAAGGCTGGATTACCCCATGGAAAAAGAGGTGAAAGTTCAGCCCCATGTTAAAATATTACCAACAGAGGGATTCCAGCAGGTAGGTGACCTACATTATAATCCTAAAGAGGTGATAATTTCCGGACCAAGAATGTGGGTAAGAGGGGTAAGAGTGATTCATACCCAGGAAAAGGTGATAGAGAATGCGGAGGAGCCTATCTCTGATCAGGTTGATCTGGCATTGCCCCAAGGCTATAATATCAACCTTTCCGCGCAGATGATAAATTTCTCCCAGAATATTGAAAAAACCGTGGAGAGAAGAATCTCTAATCTGCCGGTGAAGTTGGTCAACATCCCCAAGCACAAAGAGATCCTGCTTGAACCGGATAGCATAAATGTGGTCATCTCTGGTGTAGAGAGTGTGATAAACCAGATAAATCCCGACAAGATAAAGGTAACCGCCAACTGTGCCAAAGCCAAGAGAAAAGAGATGGTGAAGCTTCCCCTCTTGGTCAAATTGCCCGCAAAAGTTGAGTTGAAAAAGGTAGAACCGGACTCTGTTGAGGTATCCATTGAATAGGTTTGAGTGGATGGAGAATGGCTTAAAACTTCGATGCTGATTTTAGGTATTGAGACATCCTGCGACGAGACCGCCGCCAGCGTGGTTAAAGACGGCAAAGAGATCCTATCTAACGTGGTCTACTCGCAGATGGTGCATAACAAATATGGAGGAGTGGTTCCAGAGCTGGCATCTCGGGAGCATATCCGAACCCTGGTTCCGGTCATCAAGGCGGCATTAGATGAAGCCAAAATTTCTTCAGGAAAAATAGAGGGAGTTGCAGTCACCTATGGGCCGGGGCTGGTGGGGTCGCTTCTGATTGGATTATCCTTTGCCAAAGCCCTATCCTACTCTCTGGATATTCCCTTGATCGGTATAAATCACATAGAGGGGCACATCTTTGCTGACTTTTTAGAACATCCGGAGATTTCTCCTCCTTTTGTCTGCCTGGTGATCTCAGGAGGTCATTCCAATTTAGTTTACGTTGCCCAGAAGGGTAATTATCAACTCCTGGGACAGACCCGGGATGACGCTGCTGGAGAGGCTTTTGACAAGGTGGCAAAGGTTTTAAATCTGGGCTATCCCGGAGGACCTGTAATCGATGAAGTGTCCAAAGAAGGCAAGCCTGATTTTTTCAAATTTCCCCGAGCTTACTTAGAGGAGAACAGTTTCGATTTTTCCTTCAGTGGTTTGAAGACGGCAGTGGCTATCTACGTCTCCAAGTTGTCTGAGGAAAAACAAAAGAAGCATAGAATCGACATCGCTGCCAGCTTTCAGGAGGCGGTGGTGGATGTGCTGGTAGAAAAAGGGATCAAGGCCTGTCTTAAGAAAAATACCCGGAAGATTGCACTTGCTGGAGGAGTAGCCAGAAACAGACGCCTGAGGGAAAGACTCAGAGCGGAAGCAGAAAAACACCACCTCGAAGTTTTCTATCCTTCCCCTATTTTATGCACGGATAACGCCGCCATGATTGCGGCGGCTGGGGATTTTCGCCTATCCATAGGTGAAATATCCGACTTAGACCTTAACGCCATTCCCTATGCATCATTGACGCCTGCCGAACAGTTATAACCTGACACACCTATTATATATCTAACAAGCTTTCTGTAACAAAAGGAAAGATGAATTCTGTCCTGACTTTAGGGAGATAAACTTCCCGCCAACGGACGGATTCCTATTACAACTTCTTTCGGTTCTTTCGTATTTAATGTGGAAATTGTGTTTTACTATGCCCTTCATGTGTTCGTTACGGACACCTTGTCCGTGACGGAAACATAGATGGTAACGGACGAGGGCGTCCGTTACTAACACTGCATAAACTTCCCGCCAACGACGGATTCCTACCACAACTTCTTTCTTCAATCAAAGTGTATGGGACACTTTTTCAACAGTCCTTTCAGATTAACCTTCACCAGTTTTGAATTTCCCCTACTTCTTTTCTTGTGGCCTCTTTTTTTCTTTAAAAAGTGCTTCAACCGTTATAAAATTTTTCACATTCCTGCCGATATCAATTATTGAACGTCCCCTGAAGCTTCAAACGTCCCCATAGTTTTGCTGCAAGCAAACTGTGTAGATAAAATCGGAATTTATGCATCTTTTTATGCCGAAGGATCAAACGATAGAATTGCTTACTCGTGTGACAGCAGGTGAACTCTATTGAGCTTCTGGTGAGAAAAAAGTCCTTAAGGTCCAAACTAAAATTCCTCTTTTTGAAAGACGGAATGTGAAACGGAAAGACTTCAGTTTCTTTCTTTTCTGTCTTTTCTAAGAAACAGGATGGAAAACAATCTCCAATGATAGACATTCATACCCACATATTACCTGGAGTGGACGATGGTGCTAAGACCATGGAAGACTCCATTCTAATGATCGAACAGGCAATCGACGCTGGCGTTGAGGTCATTTGTGCTACCCCTCATATACTTGATGAGGTTACCCCCGCGTTGGAAGAGAAGATAAACCACACCTTCCGGCTTCTACATTCTCAGGTGGATGAAAGAAAACTGAAGATCAAACTGATTCTGGGATCGGAAATCTACGTGCGCCAGGACATGGTTTCTCTTGGCAGATTCGATTTTTTTAGCTTGAATCAGACAGGCAAATATGTCCTTATGGAACTGCCATTGGGGCAACTGCCAAAAGGCGTTGACCGGTTAATTTATGGTTTACGATTGGAAGGCATAACTCCCATAATCGCCCATCCCGAAAGAAGTCTAATAGAAAAAAATCAACTCGAGGATGTTCAGAGCTTAATTCGTCAGGGTGCTATGATGCAGATCAATGCGGGAAGCCTTTCAGGCTATTACGGCAAGCTCCCCAGAAAGACCGCAGAACTGCTGTTGAAGCAGAATCTGGTTCACTTCATGGCAAGTGATGCGCACAATCCTTCCCATTGTTCAATTGCTGTATTGCCTCAAGCTTTCAATAAAGTTTCCGCACTTGTGGGAAAAAGAAAAGCAGAGGAGTTGGTCCGGCATAACCCCCGTCAAATACTGAAAGGAGAGAAAATATTCAGAAATGACAGAGAGGTAGACAGAGAGGATAGAATAATTCAAACAGAGGTCGGTGTATCTTAAGACCGCACATAAGCTAAAAGTTTTAAAACAGGAGGTATTAAATGAGAAAAAGGATCTTTTCCGTGGGATTGATTTTGTATCTGATCTTTTTTCAGATAGGGGGAATTTCCGCCGCAGAGAGTGAAGACGATTCGTCTTATCAGGGGTATAAGAGTGCTTCTCAATATTATCTGGAGAGAGGGACGGAGAGCAAACTGATGATGAAGGTTAATGTTTGGGGAGCAGTGCAGAAACCCGGATCTCAATACGTTCCGGATGGAACCGACTTGATTAGCGTTCTGTCTGCTGCCGGCGGACCCATAGAAGGAGCAAAGCTCTCACGGGTTAGGTTGGTCCGAAACTTCGACGGTGAAAAGCATAATACAATAATTAATGTAAGCCGAATTTTAAAGAAAGGGGAACTTGACCTTTTACCGGAGATCAAGCCCGGAGATACAATCATAGTCCCCAGGTCGAAGGTCTCTTTTGGCAAATTCATAAGCTTGGTCTATCACGTAGCAGTGATCGCCAGCGTGGTGACACTGATGACAGATTGAATAATCGGTTAAACCCACAAAGAAAAGGAGAGAGAAGTGTCTAAGGTAGAAGAAAAACAGGTTACCTTAAATGATTATCTGCGGATTCTATTAAGAAGAAAATGGTTTATTCTACTCGCCTTTCTATGTGTCACCGGATCGGCGGCGGCATTCTCGTTTTTGATCACGCCGATCTATCAGGCACGCACCACCATCTTGATAGAGAAAGAAGGAGGAATGGAGGATCAAATTTTCTCCATCTCCACCATGATGAAATCGGAGAGCAAGATCAGAAACCAGGTGGAGATAATCAAAAGCCGCACCCTGTCGGAGGCGGTGGTGGAGGCGGTATTGGACTCACCTCATAGAAAAGCATTTGGGAACATGGCGGTGGCAAAAAACAGAGTCTCCCCCTCAAAAGATGAATTGACCAAAGTTATACAAAAAAACTTGACCGTCACCCCTCTTCGGGATACGGACATAATCGAGGTGAAGATGACCGCACCCCATCCAGGGATGGCGGCGTTTCTGGCTAATACCGTTGCCTTAGAATATCACAAACAAAGTCTTCGCATCAGTAGAGGAGAAATCTCTGAGGTGCGACAGTTTTTGCAGAACCAACTACAAGTCACCCAGGACAGCCTGCTTCTGGCAGAGGAGGAGTTAAAAAACTACATGCAGAGTGAAGAGGTCTCCGCACTTCCAGACGAGACCAAGGAACTGATCAAACAATTAGCTGAATTCGAATCACTGCTAAACGAAGCCAAAATAGAGTTGGAGTCCAACCAGAAAAGGCTATCCTTTATGAAAACACAACTGGATGAGAGGAAGGGACGACTTTTAGACGAGATCACTCAGATCTCTACTCCAGTGATTCAAAAACTAAGAGGTGAGATGGCAGAGCTGGAAGCTATGCGAGCTGAATATGTATCCCAGGGAGTGGAGGAGAACCACCCCAAGATGCTACAGATCTTAAATCGAATCAAAGAGACCAAAAACAACCTGATCGCCGAGATCAATCAGTTGGTCTCCCGCAATCTGCCCTTGAAGGACCCACTGGAATACTCACAGGACCTTTTGGGGAATATACTGAGTTTGGAAATCGAGATGCAGTCACTTTCCGCCAAGGCAGATGGTCTGCAGAAGATCGTGAATCGGTATACCGCAAAAATGAACAAGCTCCCGGAGAAAAGCCTCAAATTAGCTCGTCTGGAAAGATCAACCAAGGTGGGAGAAAACATCTTTTTGTTGCTCAAGGAGAAATATGAGGAAACCCGAATTAAAGAGGCGGGACAGATAGGAAATGTGCGGATAATTGATAAAGCTGTTCCTCCAGAATTTCCCATTAAACCCAAAAAAAAGCTAAATGTGCTTCTGGGAGCTTTACTGGGTCTCCTTTTGGGAGGCGGCATAACGGTTCTATTAGAATCCCTGGATACCTCACTGAAAAGCATCGAGGATGTGGAGGCTTTAGGTGTGCCGGTGTTAGGACACATACCTAAAATCAAAGAAGCGCACAAAACCAAAGGACGCATAAAAAGTGAAAGTGGCGTGGACGGAGAGACGGTAAGGGTGGCATCTCATCTGTTAACCCATTTTGCACCCAAATCTCCGGTATCAGAGGCATACAGAACCTTGAGAACTAACATTCAGTTTTCCAATCTGGATCATCCTCCTCAAACCATGCTGATCACCAGTCCGGGTCCAGGAGAAGGAAAATCTACCACGGTGGCAAACTTAGCCATCACCTTCTCCCAGATGGGGACAAAGACCTTGCTTTTGGACGCCGACTTCCGTCGGCCCATCCTGCATTCCATTTTTGGTATGGAAAAGGAACCCGGAGTCACCAACCATCTGGCAGGAAAGATAGCTTTAGAAAGGATAATAAAGAAAACTCCTGTGGAGAATTTGGACGTGATCACCTGTGGAGTGATACCTCCCAATCCCTCTGAGCTCTTGGCTTCGGAGAAGATGAAAGAGTTCGTTGCGGAGTTAAAGAATAAATATCAGATGATACTTTTCGACTCGCCTCCGGTGATTGCGGTCACCGACCCAGTGGTCCTGTCTCTTCTTCTGGATGGAGTAGTTCTGGTGGCTTGCGCCGGACAAACTTCTCAACAAGGGTTGGTAAGAGCAAAAGATCTTCTGGAGAACGTAAACGCTAAAGTGATGGGAGCAATCCTTAATAAAATTGAGGCGAAAAGTGCCTATGGTTCTTACCATTACTACTATTATTACCACTACTATGGCGACAGAAAAGAAAAGAGTAGAGTTAAAAAACCAGTGAAAAGGGTTCCAGAAAGAGTGGTGCAGTTAGAAGAAAGGCACCCTGTCCATACTCTTTAATAAAGACAAAATGCAATAGTGAATAAAATCAAACCTGGGAAGAATTGATTTTTCTGCTCGCTGGGGACTGTCCGTATGGATCCTTCGGGGCGGATGCCCCCAACCCTTCTACTTCAGGATGAACCCCTTGTGGATGGCAAAGACCCGCCTGGGATAACATCCACAAGGAGCAAAAAGAAGGTTTAAGGTTTAAGGTTTTTCTTCTTTCTCTTTGCTCGCTCCTCTTACATTTTCTTCGTCATTCACCAATTCTATTTGTCTGCCTACTGCATACTTAGCGGAACTCTCTTTCCTTTATACAAGGTTATGGATTTTTGGGCGGGATATACGTATACATCCATACGAAAATTCCCGCCTCTATGGGCGACAACAGATTATCACTCATAGGGCAAGGTTCACCCTGAAGGGATTTCCCTCGATCCTGAGATCTTCGGGATCGAAGGACACCCTGAAGGGCATTTAGCCTTGCCAATAGGGTTTTTCAACAGCCCGTTACTCGAAATTCTTCACTCTCTCTGCTCAAAGAGGGGATGTTATCATTCCCCCGCAACGGTTTTTTGTGGATGACAAAGACCCGTTAAGGATAACATCCAGCCGGAGCACAAAAAAGTTACATTTTGTTGGTTGCTAAAGCACTGAGCTTTTTGTCTGAACTGTGGCCGTCTGCCTGGGTCTTATCAAAAAAGTCTTCTTTCAGAAAACATAGTCTCTGCAAGAAAAGCTTTCTTTGTTTCTTAGCATAAGATAGATCCACAGAAAGGCGGGTTGGACGAAAAACGCAAAGAGCTCTGTTCACTGCGCAAAAGAAGCACAGGCAAAAAATTCAACCTTGGCTCGGTTTTAGCCGATACAATTTTTGTAACAGTTAGCCAAGAAAGCTCAAATTCTTAAGCTTTTCATCTCTTCTCTTTAGTGAACTAACATCCCACTTGAAGGGGGCATATGGGCAATAAATCTAATCATGACGTTTGCGCAACAAGTGAGGCTGTGTTGAATTCAATCCGAAACATTGAAACCACCAAACAAAAGAGAGCAAATCCCCCTTCCTCCACCCCAATCTCAACAGAAACAGCAGAAGGCGGATCATCGCCCCAGAGCGTCTCCCGCATTTTAGTAGTGGACGATGAGGAATATATATGCGAAGTCATAAAAGAGATGCTCTCCACTGAAGGTTATCACATCCGGACAATATGTGATCCCCATAAGGCTTTGGACTTTATCAAAACCCAACCGGTGGATTTGGTTTTGACCGATCTGATAATGGGTAAAAAATCCGGGGTGGATGTGCTCAATCAAACCATGAAGTTCCATCCGGATGCCATCGTGATTCTCATGACCGGACATCCCACCGTAGAAAATGCAGTGGCAGTGCTAAGATCGGGCGCCTATGACTATCTGGTTAAACCCTTCTCCATGGACACCCTAACCGCGGTGATCAAGCGAGGTCTGGAGAAACAGAGACTCTATCGGGAAAACATAAATTTGAAGGAAGCGGTATCTCTTTATAAGATCAGCGAAGCCATGGGCTCCACCATTCGATTGGATTTCCTCCTGAATCTGATCTTGGAGACTGCCATCAAGGAGTTGAATGCAGATATGGCATCGGTTTTGCTTTTAGATGAAAAGACCAACCGGTTGATTCCCGAAGCCTCTTTGGGAGTACCACCGGAGATGAAAAAAAGCGGGCTTCTCACCGGGCAGGATAACATTTCCAAAAGGGTTATCAAACAGGGCCGACCACGTGTTTTTGATAAAAATGAAATCGGTGAACGCCTCCTGCCTCATCAATTAAGGAAAAACATAAGGTCAGTTATCATCCATCCTTTGATGGCAAAGGGAAAAGTGATCGGAATTTTAATCTTGATCAGATCTGAAGGGCGGATATCACCATTCACCACCGGACAGCTCCACTCCCTCTCCATCATCGCCTCTAAAGCGGCTTCTGCTATTGAGAATTCCAGATTGTATGAGGAGCTGAAGGAATCTTATTTGCAGACCCTTACTGCACTGGCTAACGCCGTGGAGGCGCGAGACATTTATACTCGTGGCCACACGGAAGGGGTATGTTACATGGCACAGTCCTTGTGCCGGGAGATGGGGTGGAATGAAGAAAAACTATGGGAGGTGAAGATGGGAGGGATCCTGCATGACATTGGAAAGATAGGAGTGCCTGATGCCATATTGAACAAAGCTGAAGCCTTGACCCAGGAGGAATTCGAGATTATGAAGCAACATCCCACTTGTGGAGCCAAGATATTAGAAGGCATCTCCTTTTTGGCTCCTGCAGTTCCCTATGTTTTATATCACCATGAAAGGTTCGATGGTAAAGGATACCCTTTCGGATTGCGAAAGGACCGAATACCCATCCAGGGACGCCTGATGGCGGTGGTGGATACCTTTGATGCCATGACCAGTGACAGGCCCTATAGAAAAGCCAAAAGCTTTAAGATGGCGTTAAAGGAGATCAGGGAGTGTGCCGGCACTCAGTTCGATCCTCACATCGCGGAGCTGTTTCTGAATGCATGGGAAAAGGGATCAATCGATAAAAGAAAATTGAAAATAAAGAAAGAATTATAGGCTCTTAAGTTTCAAGCATTTATAAGGACAAACAACTCATATTTTTTATTCAAGCTCATTTTTTAGACGTCTTTTATTTTGTCAAATATCCACATGATGGATTTTCGTATTAGAGTTTAAGCATCAAGTTTAATTGATTTCTTCTATCATCTACCCGGAATAGAAGCTTGGTTTCTTTATTTCCGGAAAGATTTTAAAAAAGTCTTGTGAATTTTTGTTGACAGAGACAATAAAAGTAATATATTTGAGCATCCGGTCTTTTCAGGTCTTTTAAGAAACTACAAAAAATTCTCCATCAATTCAGGTGCCATCAGCCAGGTAAACGGCTGTTGATCAGTTGGTGGTGAATATGGGCACAGTCTGAAACTGACACATAACAATTAGCAACCAAAAAGGAGTTGTAATGAAAAAAACTATGGAGAAGGTGGATTACGATATCAGCGGGCTTAAAGCAGTCGAAACATTTCCCATGGTGGATGGGCTTCGTTTTCCTTTGGTGGGGCAGACCGTATTGATCACCGCGGTAAATAAAGAGAAGGTTCCCAGCCTGGGAGTCAGAAGTTCGATTTCAATTTTTTCTTCTCGCCCTGCCATCGTAGGCTTCAGTTATAACACCAGTAACCCCACAGCCAAAAACATCCTCTCCACGGGAGAGTTCATAATCAATATTCCCGGGACAGACTTGGCTAAGAAGATATGGAAGATCACGGAGATTGAACCAACCGGGGATAAAGAAATCAAAAAGGCGGGATTAACACCGGTGAAGTCGGTTAAGCTTTCTACTCCTCGTATCGCTGAGTGCAGGGCGCACCTGGAATGCTCATTGGATTGGACCAAAAAATACGGTGAGGACATGGTGATATTCGGACGTGTGCTCTTAGCATCTGTGGACAAGAAGGTGGTAGAAGCGGATTTAGAAGAAAGATATAAGCACCTGAAGCTTTTCGCTCAGTTGGATAACGGGCTCTACGGGGTGATCAGGGAGGCAAAAAAGCTTTCTTCTTGAGTGATCCTTCGTCCTCAATAAAGCTCCAACCCAACCCCTGAAGTCTACAACAAGAGATTTAGGGGAAAAGAAGAATAACTTTCTGTGGTAGGCTGATAAAATCTAACCGCCTAAAATTTACTTTCTTCCATTTTCAAAACTTCTATCTCGAATCTGTTTTCCAGCTTTCTTTTAATTTTCTCCTTTTCTCAAATTGATAGTCTTTGGTTCTGATATAAGACCAGATTGAATCAGGCGCATCAATTCTAAGAATGAAAATGCTTGTAAATATTTTCCGCCACCCTTTTGCTTATACCCTTAATTTGCAATATTTCTTTCAAGCCCGCTTGCCTGATTTTTTCGACAGAGCCAAAACGTTTAAGCAAAACCCTTCTTCTTGCTTCTCCTATGCCGGGGATCATATCTAACTCAGATTGTATGGTTCTTTTCTTTCTCAACTTTCGGTGATATTCCACCGCAAAGCGATGAGCTTCATCCCTTATCCGTTGGAGAAGTTTTAAAGAGGCCGAACCTTTTGGTATCATCAGCGGATCCGAACCTCCAGGCAAAAAAACTTCGTCTAATCTTTTAGCTAAAGCTACCACGCCCTGATTTTTGATCCCCAGGCTGTTCAAAGTCTGAACAGCCATCGAGAGTTGACCTTTCCCACCATCAATTAAAACCAAGCCCGGGTATTCCTGTTTTTCTTCAGTTAAACGGGTGAAATATCGACGCACCACCTCAGCCATCATGGCAAAATCATCCTGTCCTGTCACCGTCTTGATTTTAAATCTGCGATACCGGTTTTTCTGGGGATGTCCATCATGGAAGAAAACCAAAGAACCTACCGCATCCGAAGGACCTAAGTTGGATATATCAAATGCGGCTATCTTTCGAGGAGGGATGGATAAATATAAATCCTTCTCCAGTGCCTTTATGGCGGGCGGAACTTTCTTTTTTGCCTCAGATTTTTGCAGCAAAAGCTCATTCAAAGAAAGCCTGGCATTGTAACCTGCCATCTCCACAAGCTTAAACTTATCCCCTCTTTGGGGGATGATGATCCTTACTCTCCCTTCTCTTCTGGAGGAGAGCCAATCGGCAATCATCACCTGATCATCCATCCCTGAGGGGAGAATGATCTCAGGCGGAATCACCACCGAATGCATGTAATATTGCCTTAGAAAGGTGGATAATATCTCGGAATCCGTGCTCTCCTTGAAACCGGTGAGATGGAAATTCTGTCTGCCGATCAAAACTCCTTCTCTTATTTGTAGAGCTACCACCGAAATATCTTTTTTGTCACGGGCAAAAGCGATGATGTCCCGATCCACCCTCTCCACATCCGTCACCTTCTGTTTCTCTATTACGCTTTCTAAAGCTTTGATCTGATCCCTGACAGAAGCCGCCTTCTCGAATTCCTCCACAGCGGAATACTTGTTCATCCTCACTTTTAGGTGCTCCATCAACAGATGGTTTTTTCCAGAAAGAAAAAGCAAAACGTTTCTTATGATCTCCCGGTATTCTTCCTGTGAAACCTTCCCCTCACACGGTCCCAGACATCTTTTGATATGATAGTCTAAGCATAGTTTTATCTTTCTGTTGGAGGGAAGCGCATAACTACAGCTTCGAATGGGGAAAACCCTCCGCAGTATCTTGAGGATATGCCGCATGGCTTTGACATTGGTATAGGGACCGAAATATTTAGCCTTATCTTTCTTCACCCTTCTTACCACCAGAACCCTGGGGAAAGGCTCATCCGTTACCTTCAAGTAAGGGTACCTTTTATCGTCCTTTAAGTTCACATTGTATCTGGGCTTGTATTCCTTGATGAGATTGGCTTCTAAGATTAAAGCCTCCATCTCTGAGTCGGTCGCCAGAATGTCGAAATCAGATATCTTCGAGATAAGGGCAGATATTTTAGGATGATAGGAAGGGGTATGGTGGAAATATGCCCTTACTCTGTTTCTCAAAGACTTAGCTTTTCCCACATAGATTATCCTTCTTGAGCCATCCTTCATCAGGTATACCCCGGGCTTGGTGGGAAGATTTTCCAGCTTGGTTTTTATGTCGCTGTGCGTCATAATAAGAACCCGGGTGTAGGGTGTGGAGGAAAGGTGTAAGGTGTAAGGTGTAAGGTGAAGCTGGCTTTTCGCTAAAACCTTACACCTTTAACCTTTCACCTGTTCTCAAGGAATCACCCTTCTGGCACCCCGATATCGTTTTTTATAATAGCCTTCGTCCAGAGAAAATACTATTACTCCCGATCCTTTCACGGAGTGCACAAACTTGCCCGCTCCCACATAGATTCCTACGTGGGAGACGGAAAACCAGCCGTCAGAGAAGAAGACTAAATCTCCATATACTAAATCGTCTTTATCTATATTTTTTACCAACTGGTAAAGCTTTTTGGTGTCGTGAGGAAGCCTAAAGCCGGCATATTGTCTGTATACCTGCACCACCAGACCGGAACAATCGATCCCCGATTTGGACTCACCACCGAATTTGTAGGGTGCTCCCAGAAAGGAATCAATAATTCTTCCCATTTTAGCTTTATCGATCTTACTTTTGTCTTTCTCGCTGGACTCCTCTGGCAGAACAACCTGGCTTTTTTTCTTTTCAACAGGAACCGAGGTGTATCGGGGGTGAGAAACGCAGCCCATTAAGATTAAACCAACGAAAACGGTAAATATATAATGTTTGCGAAACGTCATCATAAATAGGGACTTGGGGCTAGGGATTTGGGGCTTGTATAATGCTCATCTTGATTTATGGATTGTTTTCTTTGTCCCGTAACTTCTTGATTAACCCCCCTTGTCATTTTTCCTATTACATCTAACTCTGATAAAAATTTATTTAATTTTTGTTTGTCTAAATACCCTAATTTCTCTGCTATAATTAGTTGAGTTTCAAGTTCTGCCAGAGAACCTAATGCAACGAATAGAAACTGCCTAAACTCTCTTTTATACTGTCTGGAGTGTCCTTCAGCGATATTAGAGGGTATAGAGAGGGACGCCCTTTTAATTTGATCAACTAAAGCATAAGTTTCGGATTTAGGAAAATCTTTTGTAATGATGTAAATATCTTTTACTAACTCCACGCTTTTCTTCCAAATTTCTAAATCTTTATAACTCTTAATCATCTCTTCTCCAACTATTCACTAGTCCCAAGCCCCTAAACCCTAATCCCTGACTTTAATCACCATCATGGTTAGATCATCCGCCTCTTGTAAACCAGCGGTGAAATCCATTACCGCCTTGTAGATATTTTCTTGAATCTGGGAAGCGCTAAGCTGGTGTGAATCGTCTATCACCTGTTTCAGCCTTTTGGTGCCAAATTCCTCCTCCCCCTCATTTCTTGCTTCTGTCACACCATCAGTGTAGAAGACTATGATATCTCCGGGACTAAGCCCCAATGGTCTTTCTTCATATTTTAAATTTTCAAACATGCCCAGAGCCACTCCTCCCTCGATAAGATATTCCATCTCACCGCTTGCGTGCCTTAGGATGGGAGCATTGTGTCCGGCATTGGCGAAGGTGAATATCCTGTTTTTGGTGTCTAAGACTCCATAGACCGCGGTAACGTAAATATCCGATGCTGTGCTCTCGAAAAGAAGATTGTTGACCTTGAACATTATGCTTCTGATGGCGTAATTATTTCTTATCTCGGCTATCAGGCTGGCTCTGAAGGATGCCATGATCAAAGCCGCGGGTATCCCCTTTCCAGAGACATCGCCGATGGCGATCCCCATTTGATTTTCAATTATGGGGATGAAATCATAATAGTCTCCCCCAACCTTTTCGGATGGAATGTTTATGCCGGAGATATCAAATCCATAAAGTTGTGGTTTCTCATGCGGCAGAAAGCTTTGCTGGATTCTTTTGGCGATGGAGAGCTCCTCCTCTAATTTTCTTTTCTCTAAAATCTCCTCGTACTGACGTGCTCTTTCTAAAGAGATAGCCGCCAGACCGGCAAAAGCCTCCAAAAGCTCTAAATCGTCCTCGCCGTAAGCATTCGGTTCATCGCTTTCCAGACTAAAAACACCGATTATCCTTTTCTGGGATACTATGGGCACCACCATGGCAGATTGAGTCTCCACTCTGGCTTCGATGTAACGGTGATCTTTTTTGACATCTGGGACAATTAAGCTCCTTTGGGTTTTTGCTGCCCAGCCTGCCAGCCCCTGTCCTATCTTAAGCTGAAGATCCGGCTCCAAGACTGGATCAAATCCTCTGGCCTTAATGTGCTCGATCTCCTGCTTGTCTTTGTCAATCAGAAAGATGACCACCGCATCATATTTGACCACTTTCAGAAGAGAATCTAAGATCAGCTCCAAAAGTTCATTCAGATTCAACGAGGAGCTTAAAGACTTCTCCACCTCCAGCAGAGTCTCCATCTCTAAAGTCTTCTTTTTTGCTTTGCTGAAAAGATAAGAGTTGTCCAGGGCAATAGCGATCTGATCGGATAGGGAGGAGAAAATCTCCAAATCTTGCTTGTCGAACTCCTTTCCATTTATCTTATTCAAAGCACTCACCACTCCGATCAGCCTTCCTCTTCTCAAGAGGGGAACACAGATCAAGGAATCTATGGAAAACCCTATCTGTTCTTCCAACTCAGGGGAGTAACGTGGATCTTCCTTTGCCTTGTTGGAGATGACCGCCTGACCATGCTTTGCCACCCATCCGGCAATTCCCTCCCCCATCTTCAGTTCTAATTTTTTCCTTCCTTCTACCTTTTCTCTTGGAGAGATATGAAGTCTTAGTTTTTCCCTTTTCTTATCAATAACCAAAAGAGAGCTTGCCTGAGCCTCCATGGTCTCGGCGGAGAGACTCAAAACAACATCCAAAAGCTCATCTAAGTTTAAAGTTGAGTTCAAAAGCTTGGATGTCTGGACAAACAGCTGGTTTTTGTCATGGGGCAGAATTTGCTCTATCATCCATTCCTCCCTGATATTGACTAATTAAACATATCACATACGAAAGAGCCGGTCAACATGTTTTTATTAAAACTTGTTTCGAGCATGACGTAAATGAATCGCTGGAAAATCAAATTTGGATGGTTCTACTGGAGTGTCAAGCTTTAGCTTGACTTAGATCTACGCTCCTTGTGGATGTTATCATCCACAAGAACGAAGTTAGCGAGTCCCTCCTCTGGCGGGGCTCGCTGAGCGAGAGAATCTTTATCTAAAAGAAAACCGCAGGATCTTTAAAAACCTGCGGATTTAAATTTCAAGATTCTAAACAAAACAAACTAAAATTTATTTGTTAAATTTCTTCTAATTCCCGCTGGATTAGCTTTCTTTCGACTCTGATTCTTCGTTCTCTTTTACTTTTTTCTCTTTCTCTTCGGTTTTCTCCTCTTTCTTTTCGATCTCCTCAGTCTTGGCTTCTACCTTTTCTTTTTTCTTCTCCTTTGGTTTAGCTTCGCCTGTCTTCTCTGGTTTGGCCCTCTTGGCTGCTTTTTCCTTTTTTCCTTTCTTCTCTTCTTTGGGTGGTTTTTCCATCAAAAGCTCAACCACTGAAATGGGGGCGCCGTCACCCTTTCTCGGGCCCAGCTTTGAAACTCTGGTATAGCCGCCCACTCTATTTGCGAATTTTGGAGCTATCTCGTCAAATATCTTTTTGACCAGCTTCCTATCCCTGATCACGTCGTAGACCTGACGATGAGCGTGAAGGTCGCCCCTCTTGGCTAAAGTTATTAATTTCTCTGCTAATTTCTTAACCTCTTTGGCTTTGGCTTCTGTGGTTTTGATGATGTGATACACAAACAAAGAAGTCGCCATGTTTGCTAACATCGCCTTTTTGTGGCTTTTAGTTCTTCCCAACTTCTTCACTTTTTTGCCATGTCTCATCGGTACAAATCCAACCTTTCGCCTAAACTTTAGAGCCTGTCTGCAAACGCAGTTGCTACCTCATTCAACCTGATGATAAGATCTTAATTCATAAGAACTTAAAGCAGGGCATTAATCTTTCATGCACAGATTTTCTTGAAGTTAAGCTCCTTTATTTGAGTATTAATCCTTCGTTCACAAATTCCTTTAATTTAACTTTCTTCCCTTATTCGTCTTTCTGAGGCTCTTCGTATTTGGTTACATCCATACCGAAGGAAAGCCCCAGCTCGCTTAAGATGGTGTTCAATTCTGTTAAAGACTTCCTTCCGAAGTTACGGTATTTCAACATCTCCGCTTCTGTCTTCTGGGCCAGATCCTCCAGCGTCTGAATGTTGGCGGCTCTCAGGCAGTTTGAGGATCTAACGGAAAGCTCCAATTCATCCACCTTGGTCTTTAAAAGATTTCGGATCCTCAAGGTCTCCTCATCCACCTCCTCCTCTTCCTCCATCTCCAACTCCTCCTCCAGTTTGATGAAGAGCTGGAAGTGATCTTTTAAAATCTTGGAGGAGAAGCAAAGAGCATCTTCCGGGGTTAAGCTTCCATCGGTCCAAATCTCCAAGATTAACCGGTCGTAATCTGTGCGCTGGGCCACCCGGGTATTCTCCGTGGTGAAATTCACCTTCTGAACCGGGGAAAACATGGAATCTAAAAAAACGGTTCCCACCGGAGCATCCGTCCTTTTGTTCTTCTCCGCTGAGACATAGCTTCTTCCCTCGCCTATGTCTATCTCCATCTTGAATTTCACATCTTCTGTTATCTTCACCAGATGCAAATCCGGATTCAAAATCTCGACCTCGCCGTTGGTCTTTATATCCTTGGCAGAAAAGCTTCCCTTTTTGTTTGTTTCCAGAACTAAAGTCTTGGGTTCATCTCCATTAAGCTTTAGCCTTAGCTTTTTGACGTTCAGTACGATCTCGGTGACATCTTCATACACCCCGGGGATGGTGGAGAATTCACGCGAAACCCCGTCGATACGCAAAGCTACAGGAGCGGTCCCCTGAATGGAGGACAGAAGGGTTCGGCGCAGAGCATTCCCCAGGGTGAGACCAAATCCACGCTCCAGCGGCTCCACAATAAACTTGGTATACTTATCGGTGATGGTAGATTCTTCCATCCCAATCTCTTTGGGCATCTGCAAACTCTTCCATTTCATCCTTCAATTCCTCCTTTCAAGGAGAAAAAATCTAAATCAATTTCTGCCGCTTGACCAATCTCTTTTTTTCTTTTGCTCTTTTTGATTCTTTTAAAGAAGCTTTTATGAAATTACTTGGAGTAAAGCTCTACGATCAATTGCTCTTGAACCAAAAGAGGTATGTCGATCCTTTTGGGATACTCCAAAAGCTCACCTTGCAGATGGGCTTTATCTAAGCGTAGGTAGGGAAGATCTCCTGCACGTCCCTCTCTTAAGGCTTGATGAATTAAGTCTGATTTCTTGCTTTTTTCTCGCACAGAGATGATATCACCAGGTTTAAGCTGACAGGAAGGGATGCTGACAACTCTTTCATTAACCAGAAAATGACGGTGCAAAACCAGCTGACGGGCTGCCTTTCTGGAAGGGGCAAAACCCAATCTATATACTAAATTGTCCAGCCGACATTCCAGCATCCTCAAAAGGCTTTCGCCAGTTACACCTTTTTGTCTTTCAGCCCGATGAAAATAATTTTCAAACTGCCTTTCTAAGATCCCATAGATGCGACGCACCTTCTGTTTTTCTCTGAGCCTGAGAGCATATTCCGATCCCTTTCTTCTCATCGCTCGTCCGCGCTCACCCGGAGAATAGGCTCTCCGCTCGAAAGCACACTTCTCCCCGTAACACCGACTCCCCTTTAAGAAGAGCTTTTCTCCCTCACGTCTGCAAAGCTTGCAATTTGCTTTTGTATATCTTGCCATCTATTTTCTCCGAATTATATCTTTCTATTCCGGAAAACCTTCCAATTTAGAAGGTATGAGTAATTCATCCACTTCTGAATTCTTTTCACCTTATCTCTCACACCCTTCTTCTTTTGGGAGCACGACAGCCATTATGAGGAATGGGAGTGACGTCTCTTATGGCGGTGATCTCGATCCCGGCCGCCTGCAAAGATCTTATGGCGGCTTCTCTTCCAGATCCAGGGCCCTTCACCCACACCTCTGCCTTTCTCACTCCCGCCTCTAAAGCCTCTCTAGCAGCGGCCTGAGCGGCCAGTTGAGCGGCGAAGGGGGTGCTCTTTCTTGAACCCTTGAAGCCGATCTTGCCACCCGTGGACCAGCAGATCAAATTCCCCTTGGTGTCCGTCAAGCTCACGATGGTGTTATTGAAGGTTGCCTGAATATGGGCTATTGCCTGTGAGCCCGCCACACCATGTCTCTTTTTGGTTTTCTTCTTAACCTCAGCCAACTCGTTCCTCCTTCAAAAATAGTGAGTTTATCGAACTATGATCACCTGATTTGAACCTTAAAGCCCAAGTTATATGGTAATCTTTTCGGTCAATCTTATCTGCCCCTTTTCCCGCCAATGGTCTTTTTAGGACCTTTTCTGGTCCGGGCATTGGTTTTGGTCCTTTGTCCTCGCACCGGCAATCCCCTTCTGTGTCTTAAACCCCGATAGGAGCCGATGTCGATCAATCTTTTGATGTTCATGGATATCTCTCCCCGCAAGGCTCCTTCCACCTTGTAATCCGATTCAATTGCCGAACGCAGTTTGGTGATGTCCTCATCCGTCATCTTATGCACCCGGATATCGGGATTTACTCCGGTGACTTGCAGAATCTTTCTGGAGGACGATAAACCTATCCCGTAGATATAAGTTAAACCTATCTCTATCCTTTTGTCTTTGGGCAGATCCACACCTGAAATTCTGGCCAACTTCTCCCTCCGGTTTTTATCCCTGTCTCTGTTTGTGGCGAGGATTCTTGCAGATTACCCGCAATATCCCCTTCCTCTTTACGATCCTACACTTCTCACAACGCACCTTTATAGACGATCGCACCTTCATCTTTTCTTCCTTTCCCAATTATCGACTTATTCCTTCTTAGTCCAGTCGACCTCTTCATCTCAGTCTCAGTCTCAGTCCCAGTCCAGGATCACTTGTATCGGTATATTATTCGCCCTCGGCTTAAATCGTAAGGAGAAAGCTCCACCGTCACCTTATCTCCGGGGAGGATTCGGATAAAATGCATTCTCATCTTTCCGGAGACGTGTGCCAGCACCCGATGTCCATTCTCCAACTCCACCCTGAATAAGGCATTGGGCAACGGCTCAATCACCTTTCCTTCGACCTGAATGGTCTCCTCTTTTGGCATTGGTGCCACCTGTCTTTGGGACTTATCTGTCCACGGTTAAAACCTCGGCTCCATTTTCAGTCACCGCCGCGGTGTGTTCAAAATGAGCGGAAAGAGAACCATCCCGGGTGGTGATGGTCCACTGATCATCTTTAGTATCTATCTCATAAGATCCCGCATTCACCATAGGCTCTATAGCCAATACCATTCCCCTTTTTAACATCACTCCATGCCCTGGATCGCCGAAATTGGGTATCTGCGGCTCTTCATGTAGTCTTTTTCCGATACCGTGCCCTACTAAATCCCTTACCACCGAAAAACCATTCTCTTCTACAGAGGATTGGATGGCGTGGGATATGTCCGAAAGATACCTTCCCTCTTGGGCAAACTGAAGAGCACTTTCCAAAGCCTGTTGAGTAACCCGCATCAATTTCTGTGCCTCCTCTGACACCTTTCCCACCGGAAAGGTGTAAGCCCCATCGGCATAATAACCATCCTTGAGAACTCCGATATCCACGGAGACAATCTCTCCTTCTTGTATAATTCTCTCTCCCGGAATCCCATGCACCACCTCCTCATTTACCGAGACACAGATGGAGGAGGGAAATCCTCGATATCCTTTGAAAGCCGGATAAGCTCCCTGTTTTTTGATGAAATTCTCCGCCAGGAAGTCCAACTCTTTGGTCCTGATTCCGGGACGGATCTTTTCTCCTATCAACTTCAAAGTTCTTGCCAGTATCTTGCCGTTGATTTTTATTATCTGGATCTCTCTTTCTGTTTTCAACTCTATCATGTGCAAAATCGCCTTTTAAGTCTGAAGGTGATATGCTACCTAACCTCAAGCACCTTCAGAATCTTTTTTAAAACCATATCCGGATTGGACTCACTATTTATTCGAATCAATTTGTCCTGATGGTTGTAATATTCTTCTATGGGATGTGTCTGTTCCCGATATACTTTCAATCTTTTGGAAATCACCTCTTCTTTGTCGTCTGCTCTTTGAAATAGCTTTCCTCCACAGGTATCACACACATTATCCTTTCGAGGAGGCTTAGTATAAAGATTGAAATCGGCGCCACATACAGAACAGATCCGCCTCCCTCCCAATCTCTTCAGGGCACATTGGTCCGACACCTCGAATTTCAGTGCAAAATCTATACTTCTATTTGACCCTGAGAGCATCCCATCTAACCTTTCTGCCTGAACTATGGTGCGAGGAAATCCATCCAGTATGAAACCCTTCTTGCAGTCCGACTGACCTATTCTTTTTTCCATCATCTTCAGAATGACTTCGTCTGGAACCAGCTCTCCTTTCTCCATAAAGGGTTTTGCTATTTTACCCAACGGGTTACCTTGCTTTACCTCCTCCCTCAGGATATCCCCCGGGGAGATATGAGGCATCTTTAGCTCAGATGAGAGAAGCTTGGCTAAAGTCCCTTTTCCTGAGCCGGGAGTTCCCAGTAATATCAAATTCATCCTTTTCTTTCTACATTCTCCCTCTTATTCTCCCTTTCTTCATGAATCCATCATAATGTCTCATCAGAAGATGAGATTCAATCTGCTGAAGCGTATCTAAAGCTACCCCCACTACAATCAGAAGACCGGTTCCTCCAAAATAAAACTCGACGCCCATCCCCCTCATCATAAAGTAGGGAAGGACGGCGATCACGGCAAAGAATATCGCCCCGGGCAAGGTTATGCGGGTAAGAATCTTATCGATATATTCGCTGGTCCTCTTGCCCGGTCTGATTCCGGGAATGAAACCGCCATATTTTCTCATGTTATCCGCCAGATCCACCGGGTTAAACACGATGGCGGTGTAGAAATAGGCGAAGAATATGATCATGAGCCCGAATATAAGCGAATACAGAACCGTCCCCGGCTGAAACCAGGAGGAGAAGTTCTGCATGAACTCACTGTTGGGGAAAAAGGAAGACAGAGTGGCGGGAGCAAACATGATCGACTGGGCGAAGATTATGGGAATTATGCCGGCGGTGTTAACCGATAAGGGTATGTGGGTCGACTGCCCCCCGTACATCTTTCTCCCAACCACTCTTTTAGCATATTGCACCGGTATCTTTCTTTGAGCCCGGGTGACCAAAACGATAGATGCAATTACCGCCACCATCAGCCCGACTATAAAGACCTCAGTGAAGAAGTTCCTCTGCCCCAGAAAAAACATCCTGATCTCGTCGACCACGCCGCTGGGAAAACGAGCGATGATCCCGATCATGATAATCAGGGAGATTCCGTTGCCAATCCCCTTTTCGGTGATCTGCTCCCCCAGCCACATAATGAAGAGGCAGCCACAGGTGAAGGTGATCACGGTCAAAAGCTTGAAGCCCAGACCAGGATGGGGAACCACGTATATTCCGGGGGAAGGCTGAAGGCTCTCCAGGAATACCGAGGTTCCGGCAGCCTGCATGGCGGCGATCAAAACCGTGCCGTAACGGGTATATTGGGTGATTTTTCTCCTTCCTTCCTCCCCCTCCTTTTGTAGCTTCTGGAAATAGGGTATCACCGCTCCTAAAAGCTGCATAATGATGGAGGCAGATATGTAGGGCATTATCCCTAACGAGAAGATGCTTGCCTTCTGAAAGGCACCCCCCACGAACATATCATATAAGCCGAAAAGCGAACCCTTCATTCCCCGGAAGAACTCCCCTAAAGCTTGAGCATCGATGCCCGGGGTGGGCACATGCCCTCCCAATCGATACACTACCAGGATGGCTAAAGTGAAAAGAATCCTTTTCCGGAGTTCCGGAATTTTGAAGACGCTCCCGATGGTGCTTAACATCTTATCACCTCAATTTTGCCACCCGCCGCCTCAATCTTCTCTTTGGCTTTTTTGCTGAAGGCGCTTGCCTGAACCACCACTGCTCCTTTTATCCCTCCTTGACCCAGTATTTTTACCGGAAGGTCTGTCTTTTTGATCAAACCTGCATGCTTCAATATCTGCGGAGAGATCACATCTTTTGCCGATTCTGAGGACTGGGAAACGACCTTAGACAAGGCAGACAGATTCACAATTTGGAATTCTTTACCGAATATATTGGTAAATCCTCTCTTGGGGACTCGTCTCTGAAGAGGCATCTGTCCGCCTTCGAACCAGGGTCGCTTTTTGGCTCCGGCTCGGGACAATTGTCCCTTGTGGCCCCGAGTGGACGTTTTTCCGTGACCCGATCCCGGACCTCTACCTACCCTTTTTCTCTTTTGGGTGGAACCGGAAGGAGGATGAAGATTTCCAATCCGAATCTTTGGTTTTCCTAAAGAAGCCTTTGTCAAATCACACCTCTTCCACTTTGACTAAGTGTTTCACCTTCTCAATCATTCCTCTTATTTGAGGGGTATCCTTTTGCTCCACACTTTGGTAAAGCTTCTTGATTCCCAAAGCTCTTACGATTTGCTTCTGCTTTTTCACATACCCGATGGCGCTTTTTATCTGCGTTATCTTCAACTTACCAGCCATTTTAAATCATCCCTAATAGACCATTCATTAGATTTTGTAACTCTTTGGTATGAAATAACCAACTGCAAAAAACCCATCTGTTCTACTCAATCTTATGGTTACTTCTGTTGGTTAAGCTCCTAAAAGATTTTTGCGGTCACCTACCGTTTTATTTCACTCTCTCTTACTCGAGCCTTCTCCTTAAGCATCCTCAAATTCAAAAGACCATTTACGGTGGCTTTAACCACGTTATGGGGATTGGAAGAGCCCAAAGACTTAGTCAACACGTCCAAAATCCCCGCGGCTTCTAAAACCGCTCGCACAGGACCACCGGCGATCACACCGGTGCCGGGTGAAGCTGGCTTCAAAAGAACCCTGGCTGCACCAAATCTTCCTATCACCGGATGAGGAATGGTCCCATTCACCAGAGGAACCTCAAACATCTTTTTCTTAGCCGCCTCAGTCCCCTTGGTGATGGCAACGGCGACCTCCCCCGCTTTTCCCAACCCAATCCCCACTCTGCCGTTTCTATCTCCGGCTGAAACTAAAGCGGTGAAAGAAAATCGCCTCCCCCCTTTGACCACCTTGGCCACTCGATTGATGTAGATAACCTTCTCCGTAAACTCTAAAGATTGTTCCTCGTCAAATCTTGCCAAAAATCACCTCTTTTTTAAAACTCATTTATTTTTATGTTCGACGCATAAAACAAAACCTATCGTCTCCCGCCGATCATACAATTAGAACCCCAGCCCCCCCTCTCTGGCTCCTTCGGCTAAAGACTTAATCCTTCCATGGTAAGGGTACCTGTTTCGATCGAACACCACCGAAGCCATACCCAGTTTTTTTGCCCTCTGAGCTAAAAGAAACCCCACCTTCTTGCTCACCTGAGATTTGGTATCCTCAGGTTTGATCTGAGACTTCAACTCCGGGGTGAGACTGGATACCGCGGTCAAGGTGCGACCGGCTCCATCATCCACCAATTGAGCATATATCTGCCTTAAGCCTTTATATACACACAAGCGGGGTCTTTGGACGGTTCCAAATATCTTTTTCTTCACCCTGCTTCGACGTCTGGCTATGTTCGCTTTTTTCAATCTTTCTTTTCTAAGCATAGCTCTCACCGTTAATCCAAATGCACACCTAAAACTTTCTAAGTAGCTGTCTTGCCAGCTTTCTTCCGTACGATTTCCCCTTCATACCTGATCCCTTTGCCCTTGTATGGCTCAGGAGGACGGAAGGATCTGATTTTCGCTGCCACCAATCCCACCAGTTGTTTGTCTATCCCTGAAACTTTTATCTTGTTGGGTCCATCTAGTTCTATCTTTATGCCCTCGGGTGGAGAGAACAGTATGGGATGAGAGAAACCTAAGGAGAGATTGAGTTTTTTCCCAAAAAGCTCAGCTTTGTATCCGATCCCCTGAATCTCTAAGTTCTTCTGATATTCGGCGGTCACTCCAGTCACCATGTTGGCGATTAAAGATCGGGTCAATCCGTGAAGTGACTTAAAAAACTTATTGTCCGATGGTCGCTTGACCACCACCTCATCCTGATTAGCCTCCACCACCATGGATGGATGAATTGTAAAGGTTAACTCTCCCTTGGGACCGGTGACCTTAATTACGCCCTCCTCTATTTTTACCTTCACCCCGGAGGGGATGGATACAGACTTTGTCCCTACTCTGCTCATTTTTTCCTTTCAACCTTACTCAGAATTACTTCCTCAAAAATCACCATGCCTTAAAAAGGACCTCTCCTCCAACGCAAGCTTCCTTGGCCTGATTTAGAGCCAGAATACCCTTGGAGGTGGAAAGGATGAAAAGTCCCACCTCTCGTTTCATCTGATCCAGCTGTTTTTTATCTGCATAGATCCTAAGGCTGGGCTTGCTGATCCGATGAAGTCCGGAGATGTAACTATTATTCTCATGATCATATTTCAAGAAGATACGCAAAAGATTCTGCCTGTTGTCCTCCACTTCTACGAAGTTGCTGATGAAGTTATGTTCCAAAAGCAGTTGAGCGATCCTCTTCTTCATCTTAGAAGAAGGAACGTCCACCTTCTTATGTTTCGCCTTACCGGCGTTTCTGATTCTGGTCAACATATCAGCCAGAGGATCAGTGGTCTTCATGAATACATCCTTCCCTATTTCATCTTTCAGGTTAAAATCTTTTTCCTTCTTACCTTCCTACCAGCTGGCTTTTACCACGCCGGGAATTTCCCCTTTGAGTGCCAGCTCCCTGAAACAGATACGGCACAGCCCGAAATCTCGCATAAATCCCCGGGACCTTCCACACCGATGGCATCTGTTGTGCTGACGCACGCGAAATTTCGGCTTTCGCTTGGATTTTTCAATCAAACATTTCTTGGCCAAAGGATCTCCTCAAGATTCGGTCTTTGGTTTACAAATCTAAAAAATCAAGCTTCTCTATCTTTCCTAAGATGGGTTCTATCTTCTAAATGGCATTCCCAAACTTTTTAACAACTCAAATCCTTCTTCGTCGGTTTTGGCGGTGGTGGCGATGGTGATGTTCATCCCCTTGATCTTCTCCACCTTATCATAATCTATCTCCGGAAAAATTATCTGTTCTCCAATTCCCAGATTATAATTTCCTCTTCCATCAAAGGAGTTAGGAGAAGTGCCCCTGAAATCGCGAATACGGGGGATGGCGACATTCACCAGACGATCGAAAAACTCATACATCTTAGCCTTGCGCAGGGTGACCATACATCCGATGGGCATGCCAGCTTTGAGCTTAAAGTTAGATATAGCTTTCTTAGCCCGGCGGATGACCGGCTTCTGGCCAGTTATGGTAGCAAGATCGGCCGAGACAGCTTCTAAAAGCTTGACGTTCTGGATGGCATCTCCCATCCCCACGTTGATCATGATCTTCTCCAACCTGGGTGACTGCATCACGTTCTTATACCCAAACTTTTTCATCAAAGCAGGTACCGTTTCCTTTTCATATTTTTCTTTTATCCGTGGCACAGCCATATCCTTTTTGCTTCTCTCTAGGGTTTTTGAATTCATGTCATCTTCACCTTAATAATCTAAAAGAAGATTCAGATTATTTCACCGCACTTTCGGCAGATTCTAACCTTGCTTTGTTTTCCCCCCTCCTCCCCTTCCAGAATCTTAAAAGCCACCTTGGTGGGGGAGGAACATTTGGGGCAAAAAAGCATGAGATTAGAAATGTGCACAGGCGCTTCCTTCTCAATTATGCCACCTTTTTGAGCTCTCTGGGTCTGCCGGGTATGCCTCTTAATGAAATTTATCCCTTCCACGATGGCCCGGTTTTTGTCCAAAGAGACCTTCAGCACTTTCCCGGTTTTTCCTTTATTGTCTCCGGCAATAACCAAAACGGTGTCATTTTTTTTGATCTTCATCTTTTTGACCACTCAAGTTTGTTCACAAGTTTTTTTTTCAAGAAACTCAAGCTTGCCAAGCCGCTTGAACCAAATTTAGATTACCTCCGGAGCTAAGGACACAATTTTCATAAACTCTTTTTCTCTTAATTCTCGCGCCACCGGTCCGAATATTCTGGTACCTTTGGGCTCATTCAACTCGTTTATAATCACGGCGGCATTATCAGAAAACCTGATATACGACCCATCTTTACGTCTGGTTTCACGGGTAGTCCTCACCACTACCGCCCGACAGATTTCTGACTTTTTGACTGTTCCGCCGGGAACGGCATCTTTCACCGTCACCACGATGATATCACCTATGCGAGCATATCTTTTTCTGGTCCCTCCCAGCACCCGGAAACACATCACTTTCTTTGCTCCGGAGTTATCCGCCACTACTAAAGTTGAATACTCTCTAATCATGTCTCATCTTCCCTTCATCCCGTCTGTCGAGGGTCAACCGCGGTCGGCGGACGACGGACGTTCAAGCTCACTTGGCTTTCTTTAAAATCTCTGAAAGTCTCCATCTTTTCAACTTAGACAGAGGTCGGGTCTCCATCACTTTCACCTTGTCGCCGATCTTACATTCGTTTTTCTCATCATGGGCATAAAGTTTGGAGGTCCTCCGTATGATCTTCTCATATCGGGGATGTCTGAAAAGCCTCTCAACGGCAACCACGATGGTTTTATCCAGCCGGTTTGAGATTACCCATCCCTCTCTTACCTTTCTTTTGTTTCTTTCCACTCTCTTTTACTCCTGTTTCTCCTCAGAAGAGTTGGTTTTCACTTCCCCGGTAGCTAAGGGCCGAATCTTTAGTGCATCTTCTTTCAGAATGGTGTTTATGCGAGCTAAATCCCTTCTTAAGATCCTCAACCTCAAAGGATTATCCAGCTCCTTGCTAGCTTTCTGTAATCTTAAGTTAAACTGCTCTTCTTCCATTTCCGATTTTCTCTGCAGAAGCTCTTCTCTGATCAGCTCTCTCATCTGCTCTTTTTTCATATTTTAAAATTCTCTAAATTTTTTTTAAATTTGAGTTCTGGTTACAAATCTTGTCTTTATGGGGAGCTTGGCAGATGCCAAATTAAGCGCCTCTCGGGCAAGCTGGGGAGTTACCCCCTCCAGCTCAAACAGAATCCTTCCCGGCTTCACCACTGCCACCCAGTGATCGGGAGCGCCTTTTCCCTTTCCCATTCTTGTCTCAGCAGGTTTCACCGTAACTGGCTTATCCGGAAATATGCGGATCCACACCTTGCCTCCCCTCTTTATATGTCGGGTTAAAGCCACTCTGGCTGCCTCGATCTGTTTGTTGGTTAGCCAGGCCGGCTCCAAGGCTTTGATACCGAATTCTCCAAAGTTTATCTCCGAACCCCGATGAGCCTTACCTTTTCTTCTGCCACGCTGTTGTTTTCGGTACTTAACTCTTTTGGGCATTAACATAAAAACGTTTCCTCTTCATTAGGATTTGCGGTGCTAAAATCAAAAAACAACGCCCCTTTTACCTTTTTTGATTTTTGCCCATCTAACCTTCCTTTTTAACTCTCTTTCGGCGTCTTTTCCTTTCTCCTTTTTTTCTCTTATCCTCTCCATGCTTCATTCCCTTTGACGTATCCCTTGGCGAAATCTCCTCTCTGGGGGAAACTTCCTCTTTTGATCCTAAAACCTCTCCTTTAAAAATCCACACCTTCACTCCGATACAGCCGTAGGTGGTGTGGGCGGTGGCGGTGGCGTAATCGATATCTGCACGGAGGGTATGTAGCGGGACTCTTCCATCCATATATTTTTCTGTACGAGCAATCTCCGCCCCAGCCAGCCTGCCCCCACAGGAGATTTTTATGCCTAAAGCTCCTGATTTCATGGAGGAGGCGATCGCCTTCTTCATCGCCCTTCTGAAGGAGACCCTTCCTTCCAGTTGTTTGGCAATGCCGTCTGCAACCAGTTTAGCAGAAAGCTCCGCTTTCTTCACCTCTATGATGTTGATAGTCACTTCCTTCTTGGTGAGCAGTTGAAGCTCCTCTTTCAGCTTATCCACCTCCGCCCCTTTGCGTCCAATTACGATCCCCGGTCTGGCAGTGTGAATATCTAAAGTCACCTTCCGCGGAGCTCTGATTATGTCTATTGCCGATACTCCAGCGTGGTCTAACCTCTTCTCAGTATACTTTCGAATCGTTAAATCTTCCTTCAGAAGATCGGCATATTTTCTGTCGGAAAACCATCTGGAGCTCCAGGTTTTTATGATCCCTAATCTCAGTCCTATGGGATTGGTCTTCTGTCCCAACTACACCTCCTTTAATCTATTGATTTCACCCTTGCCGTCCTCACCAATTACCTCATTGCATTTAGCAATCGTTCTTTCGATTCTTGTTACTTTTCAACTATTCTATCTGCTCTTCTGCTTCTGCTCAACCATGTGCAGAGTTTATAGAAGAAGCATCCGTTTCCTCACTTCCTTGGCAGATCAAAGCCTGAGACTATACTCTATACCCTATACTCTATACTCTTTACTCTTCTTCCTCTTTACCATCAGTTACCACTATGGTAATATGATTGGTTCTTTTCCTGATTCTATATGCTCTACCCATTCCCATGGGCCGTATTCTTTTCATGATGGGACCGCCATCCACCAGTATCCTCTTTATCCGCAGATCCTCAGCTTTAAGCTTGGCCGTCCCTTCTACGCTTAAGGCATTGGCGGTGGCAGACTTCAAGGTTTTCTCCAAAACCGAAGCCGCCGTCTTGGGAGTGAAGGTGAGTATGTTAAGTGCCTCCTCCACATTTTTCCCTCTGATAAGATCCGCCACCCTTCTCACCTTCCGGGCAGACATTCTGACAAATCTTGCTTTAGCTTTAGCTTCCATGACCGATTCCTCAAACCCGAACTTTTCACCGACCCTTAGAGCCAACCTATTTCAAGGATGTGGATCTCTCCGTCATCCTTCCGGAATGTCCTCGGAAGATCCTGGTGGGGGAAAACTCTCCCAGCTTATGTCCCACCATGTTCTCGGAAATATATACCGGAATAAACTTATTCCCATTATGAACAGCTATGGTATGTCCTACAAAATCAGGCGTTATGGTGGATCGCCTGGACCAGGTCTTGACCACCCTTTTTTCTCCTGTCTCGTTCAAAGCCGAAATCTTTTTTGAAAGATGCTCATCCACAAAGGGACCTTTCTTTAAAGACCTTGCCATCTTTTGATTCTACCTCCGAAAAGTTTAGAATTCAAAATTTGGAATGCAAAAATATTAGAATCCTCTTAATTTTGAATTTTTCTCTTTTAATTTTTAACTTTTTTTGCCTCTTCTTTTGACGATCATCTTATCGGACGGTTTTTTCTTTCTGGTTTTCAATCCCTTGGTGATCTTTCCCCAGGGGGTGCATGGATGTCTGCCTCCGGATGATCTTCCCTCTCCTCCCCCCATGGGATGATCCACCGGGTTCATTGCCACTCCTCTCACCCGGGGTCTTCTGCCCAGCCATCTGCTTTTGCCGGCTTTTCCGTAGGTTATGTTTTCATGATCTAAATTGCCCACCTGCCCGATGGTGGCGAAGCATTCCAACCTTACCAATCGCACTTCTCCGGAGGGAAGTCTTACATGTGCGTAATTTCCCTCCTTTGCCGCCAACTGAGCATACGTTCCTGCTCCTCTGGCTATCTGCGCACCTTTTTGTCTTTTTAGTTCCACATTGTGAATCATGGTACCCAAAGGGATTTTTCCTAAAGGCATGGCATTCCCCGGTCGTATCTCCACATCCTCGCCTGCCATCACCTTATCGCCCACTTTCAATTCTAAAGGAGCTATAATGTATCTTTTTTCTCCGTCCGCATAATGCAGAAGGGCGATGCGAGCAGATCGGTTGGGGTCGTACTCAATGGTTGCCACAAAAGCCGGAATGTTTAGCTTGTCTCTTTTGAAATCTATGATTCTCAAAAACCTTTTGCTCCCCCCACCTCGATGTCGACAGGTGATCCTCCCCTGTTTGTTCCTGCCACCTTTTTTCTTCAGAGGAACCAGAAGCGATTTCTCCGGAGTAGTGCGGGTTATCTCCTCAAAGGTGGACACCGTCCTGAATCTTGAAGATGGTGTGACTGGCTTGTATGTTTTAATGGGCATCTTGCTACCTCAATAAACTCAAATCTCCTAAAGCAACAACAAAAAAACTCGATTAAGGCTCACTTAAACCTTCTCAAAAAGTTCTATGGTCTCACCTTTTTTAAGTTTCACAATGGCTTTTTTCCAATCCGGCCTTCTTCCTTCAAATCTTCCCATTCTTTTCGGTCTGCCATGCATCATCAGGGTGGTCACATCTTCCACCTGTACACGGAAAAGTTCCTCCACTGCCTTTTTTATCTGGAGTTTGTTTGCGGCTCTGTCTACTTTAAAGACATATTTATTCTGATCAGCACGCAGATTGGTGCTCTTCTCCGAGACTAAAGGCATTCTTATGATCTTTCGCGGGTCATTCATCCGGCAAACACCTCGGTTAAGCTATCTAAAGCCTCCTTTGTCATGACCAGAAAATCACAGGTCAAAAGATCATAAGGGTTGACCAGACAAGCCCTTCTAAATCTTATATCTTTTAAGTTTTTTAAGGACTTATACAAGTTTTCATCCTTGCCCTCAGAAAGTAAGAGTATCTTAAAACCCCGGATTCCCATTTTGTCAAACAATTCAACCATAATCTTGGTTTTGGGGACATCCAGGCTGATATCTTGGATTATCTTCACTCGATTTTCCGAAGCCATAGCTGATAGGGTTGAGAACAATGCTTTGCGTTTCATCTTTTTGGGAATGTCTATGTGACGATCATGCGGCACCACAGGGAAAGCTCTTCCTCCACCTACCCAGATGGGAGATGTGTTGGTTCCGGCACGTGCCCGACCGGTTCCCTTCTGTCGCCAGGGTTTGGCACCCCCTCCTCTTACCTCCACCCGATTCTTTTTCTTCACTGTCCCCTGTATCTGGTTGGCACAATAAGCCCTCACATACTGATGAATCACCGACAGATTGGGCTTCTGCCCGAAAAGCCTCTCATCCAGCTTGAAGCTCTCTATCTGATTTCCCTCTTTATCGTAGGTAACTGCACTGAGCATAAACATCCTTCAAACCAAAGATTTTTTTATGGTCAAGTATGAATTTTTTTTGCCCGGAACTGCTCCCTTGAGCAAAAGCAATTTTTTCTCCACATCTACCCCCACCACCTCCAGATTTCTGATGGTGACCCTTTCCCCTCCCATTCTTCCTGGCATTTTTTGACCTTTAAATACCCGCGAGGGGTAGGAGCTGGAACCTATTGAGCCCGGAGCCCTCAGTCGGTCTGATTGCCCATGAGTTTTAGGACCGCCATGGAATTTATGTCTTCTCACTCCACCCTGGAATCCCAGACCTTTAGAAACTCCGGTCACGTTGACCTTTGTTCCTACCGAAAATATATCCACCTTCAACTCTTTCCCCACTTCTATCTTTTCTACTTGTTCCATTCTTATCTCCCTTAGTATCCTTTTGGGCTCAACTTTGGCTTTATCAAAATGACCCAACAGGGGAAGAGTAAAAAGTTTCTTCCGCTTCTCTCCAAATCCGATCTGGATGGCATTATACCCGTCCCTATCCTGGGTTTTCACCTGCACCACCGGGCAGGGACCTGCCTCTATGATTGTGACCGGTATAGCCTGCCCCTCCTGATTGAAAACTCTAATCATCCCGATCTTTTTCCCGATAATTCCTTCCATCCTCTTACTCCCGAAAATCTGCCTACTGAATACTGCTTACTGCCTACTGCTTCTCACACCTTTATCTCCACATCCACACCTGCGGGCAGATCCAGCTTCATCAAAGCATCCACAGTCTGGGGGGTGGAATCATAGATGTCTACCAGCCTTTTATGGATGCGGGTCTCAAACTGCTCCCGGGATTTCTTGTCCACGTGAGGAGACCTTAAAACGGTATAAACTCTCCTCTTGGTGGGGAGTGGTACCGGTCCGATTACCTTTGCCCCGGTACGAGTCACGGTTCTTACGATTTCTTTAGCTGACTTGTCCAATGACCTGTAATCGTAAGCCTTAAGCCATATTCTGATCTTTTGTCCGTTCATCCATTATTCCTTCAATCAGATTTTAACTACGGAATAAACTTCAAATTTTTTGCTTAAAATCTCCTCTGTGCAATTTATTTTGCCAGAGCTAAACTGTTTTATACAGGCTAAGAAGAAATCTATGTCATCTTAATCTTTTGGTAGTCTTCTCGGCTCTTAGGTATCTCTTTTCCTCTTTGGCAGAAAATTTCCTGCTCTACTCTGATAGTTCTACCATGATATTTTCTCTTCTTTTGCATCTATCTAACCAATTAAACCAAGTATATCCGCTTAATCCGTTCAATCCATTGACCCGCTTAATCCGTTCAATCCATTGACCCGCTTAATCCGTTCAATCCGTTGACCCGCTTAATCCGTTGGCCTATTCTATTATCTCTCCCACCACTCCAGCTCCAACCGTGCGTCCCCCCTCTCGAATGGCAAACCGCAACTCCTTCTCTAAGGCTATGGGAGTGATCAACTCCACCTCCATGGTGGTATTATCTCCAGGCATGACCATCTCCACACCCTCAGGCAACTTTATCGTCCCGGTAACATCCGTGGTCCGAAAATAAAACTGTGGACGATAACCAGGAAAAAATGGAGTGTGCCTCCCCCCCTCCTCCTTGGTCAATACATATACCTCTCCCTTAAACTTGGTGTGCGGCGTTATGCTCCCAGGCTTGGCTATAACCATACCCCGATCCAGCGCATCCTTGTCTATACCTCGCAAAAGTAACCCCACATTGTCTCCAGCCTGAGCGTAATCCAATATCTTCCGAAACATCTCCACTCCGGTAACCACCGTCTTCTTCGTCTCCTTTATCCCTACCCGCTCAACATCATCCCCCACCTTGATCTTGCCTCGCTCCACCCGACCTGTCCCTACAGTACCTCGTCCAGTTATGCTAAATACATCCTCCACCGGCATCAAAAAAGGCTTGTCCACATCTCGCTTGGGCTCAGGTATATAAGTGTCCATCGCCTCCAGTAATTCATATACACACTTAAACGAAGGATCATCTTTAACCTCAGGCTTAGCACTCTGCGTCATCGCCTGCAAAGCACTGCCCCTGATAACCGGAACATCATCTCCTGGAAACTGATACTGCTTGAGCAAATCCCGAGTCTCCAACTCCACCAAATCCAATAGCTCCGGATCATCAACCATGTCGATCTTGTTCAAAAATACTATAATATATGGAACTCCAACCTGTCGAGCCAAAAGTATGTGCTCCCGGGTCTGAGGCATAGGTCCATCCGCCGCCGATACCACCAAAACCGCTCCATCCATCTGCGCCGCTCCGGTTATCATGTTCTTTATGTAATCCGCATGACCAGGACAATCAATATGAGCATAATGACGCTTCTCCGTCTCATACTCCGCATGATGAACATTTATGGTCAAACCACGAGCTTTCTCCTCCGGCGCATTGTCTATCTCCTCATAACTGCGCGATTCCGCCAAACCCTTCCGATTCAATACAAACGTTATCGCCGCCACCAAGGTGGTCTTACCATGATCAACGTGCCCTATGGTCCCCACGTTCACATGCGGCTTGGTCCGAACAAATTTCGGCTTGGACATAAAATTACCTCCAGATCTTTCTTTCTTTATATTCTTTGAATACCTTTTCTTTAGAAAATTGGGCTCTCATAAGCTTTAGCCATAGATGACATCTTAGACTTCAAAACCCTCTTAGCTTGGTTATCAAACCTTCGAAGATGTTTTCTGGCATCTGCTCATAATTATCGAACTCCATGGTGAAGATGGCTCGACCTTGGCTTAAGGATCTTAGCCGGGTGGCATAGCCGAACATCTCCGAGAGTGGGACCACCACCGAAATCGCCTGAGCGTCCCCTTTGGGACCAATTCCCAGGATATTTCCCCGCCGGGAATTCAAATCGTTTATCACGTCTCCCAAATATTCGCCAGGCACAACAACTTCCACGTCCATCACTGGTTCTAAAAGAACCGGACTGGCTTTGGCCGCCGCCTCCTGAAAAGCCAGGGAACCTGCTATTCTGAAAGCCAACTCAGTGGAATCCACCTCGTGATATTTTCCATCCAGAAGGATCGCCTTAATATCCACCATAGGGTATCCTGCCAAAACGCCATTCTGCATGGACTCAGCAATTCCCTTCTTGATCGGAGATACAAATTCTTTAGGCAAAACTCCGCCTTTGGTGGTGTCGTCAAACTCAAACCCACCTCCTTTGGGCAAAGGCTCCAACCTAATTTTCACCCATCCATATTGACCCTTTCCTCCGGTCTGCCGGATAAATTTCCCCTCCGCCTCAACCGGAACGGTGATGGTCTCTTTGTAAGTCACCTGCGGCTTTCCTATATTGGCTTTTACCCCAAATTCTCTCATCATCCGCTCCACTAAAACCTCCAGATGAAGTTCCCCCATCCCTGAGATTATGGTCTGCCCGGTCTCCTGATTTATCTTCACACTGAAAGTGGGGTCCTCCTCTGCCAGCTTGGAAAGTGCCCCACTTAATTGATCCTGATCCGCCTTAGTTTTAGGCTCAATGGCAACCGAGATCACCGGCTCGGGAAAGCTTATCTTTTCTAACACAATCTGTCTTTTTTGGTCACAGAGGGTGTGACCGGTCGTGGTTTTTCTTAAACCCACCGCGGCAGCAATGTCTCCGGTGAACACCTCCTGTCTATCCAATCTCTTGTTAGCGTGCATTTCTAAGATTCGACCGAACCTTTCTCTTTTGTTGGTGTTAGCATTTAGCACCACACTTCCCACTTTCAGTTTTCCGGAATAAACCCGGAAGTAGATAAGCTTACCCACGTAAGGGTCTGAGGCTATTTTAAAAGCCAAAGCACAGAAGGGTTCATCGTCTGAAGGTAGTCTTTTCTCCCCCTTATTCTTAGCTGGGTTTATACCTTCCACCGGTGGTCTATCTGCTGGAGAAGGGAGAAAATCGACAACCGCATCTAAAAGTTTTTGAATCCCCTGGTTACGGAAAGCTGATCCGCAAAGCACCGGAAAGACCTTTACGTCCAGGGTGGCTTTTCTCAATGCTTTTTTTATCTCATCTGCATATATAGGTTCGTCATTCAAAAAATTTTCCAAAAGCTGGTCATCATAAAACGTCAAGGCTTCCAAAAGCTCACCTCTACTCTTTTTGGCTCTATCCATGGATTCCGGGGGAATTGGAAGATCTTCAAAGGTAGCACCTAAGCTTTTCTCATCATAGATTCTATATCGCATGGTAATCAGATCGATTATACCGGAGAATTTTTCTCCTCGATGGACTGGTAACTGTATAGGGATAGCATTGGCGCCCAGACGTTCTTTTAACATGGTGACCGCGTTTTCAAAGTTGCATCCTATTCGATCCATTTTGTTTACAAAAACAATCCGGGGAACATGATATCTGTCCGCCTGTCTCCATACTGTCTCAGACTGAGGCTCCACCCCTCCCACCCCGCAGAGAATGGCGATGGCTCCATCCAGCACCCTTAATGACCTTTCTACCTCTACGGTAAAATCTACATGTCCGGGGGTATCGATGATGTTTATCTGATGTCCCTCCCAAAAGCAGGTGGTGGCGGCAGAGGTGATGGTTATTCCTCTCTCCTTCTCCTGTTCCATCCAATCCATGGTAGCCGCCCCATCATCCACCTCACCCATCCGGTGAGTCTTCCCAGTATAGTATAGTATGCGCTCGGTGGTGGTGGTCTTGCCGGCATCAATATGTGCCATTATCCCGATGTTTCTCAACTTATGTAATGGAAAACCTCTGGGCATAAATGCCAACCTGTTATAAACCTGACTATTGACTTCCTGTGTTTTTATTTTCAACACTTCAGATTGTTTTGACTGCTTTAGATAATTTGTTTTTCACTGCTATATAAAAAGACCCCTCTGCATCAAATCAAAATCGGAATATCTCGACGAAGGATCAATTTTCACAAACTTTTCACTTACATTATCTCTTACCATCTGAAATGGGCAAAAGCCTTATTGGCTTCAGCCATCTTGTGGGTATCCTCCCTCTTCTTCATGGAGGCTCCTTCATTTTTGGAGGCGGCTAAAAGCTCTGCCGCCAGCTTCTCTGCCATGGAATGTCCACTTCTTTGTTTGGTATAGCCTATTATCCATCTCATGCCTAAAGCGATGCTTCTGCCCGATCTGACCTCTATGGGCACCTGATAGGTGGCACCCCCCACCCGACGAGGTCTCACCTCCAGGATGGGACGCACATTCTCTAAAGCCTTCTTAAAGACGTTCAACCCTGGCTGGCCAGTCTTCTTGGTGAGAATATCAACCGCGTCGTAAAAGATCTTCTCCGCCACGCTCTTTTTTCCCTTTCGCATTACGTAGTTGATGAACTGACCAGCTAAAACGTCCTTGAATTTGTAATCTGGTGTCCTCTCTCTTTTAACCGCCGCTTTTCTTCTTGGCATTTCTTTGTCCTCAAAAGATTTTTCCTACTATACAAAAAAATTCTGCCACAGAGAAGACTCACTGCCTGCAGATTTGTTTTTTTAAAACCCCTTACGCCGTCGCCACCTTTTTCGGCTTTTTGGCTCCGTATTTTGATCTTCCCTGCCTTCGTTCAGCCACCCCGCTGGTGTCCAGCGTGCCCCTGATCACGTGGTATCTTACCCCGGGCAGATCCTTCACCCTTCCACCCCGGATCAGCACTATGGAGTGCTCCTGGAGGTTATGACCTTCTCCCGGGATATAAGCGGTAACCTCCATGCCGTTGGTCAACCTCACCCGGGCTACTTTCCTTAAAGCCGAGTTAGGCTTCTTGGGGGTGCTGGTATAAACCCGGGTGCAAACTCCTCGTTTTTGAGGAGATCCCCGCAATGCAGGCGTGGAAGGTTTGGATTTTAAAAGCTTCCTTCCTTTCTTAATCAATTGGTTTATGGTGGGCAAAGATTCTTCTCCTTATAACCTTATCAATTAATCCTCAAATCCAAGCTGGCTTAAAAAAATAATCCAGCCTCAGGAACTTAGCTTCTTGGCTTGCCTCTGCTCAGGCAACGCAAATTAGACTTTTATAATACCTACTTTCTCCCACATGTCAAGCGTTTTCTTTTAAATATTTTTAAACACCTAAAGCAAATCCGACCAACCTGTTTTAGAGTGAGACCCCCCATCTAACCAATGCCAAGCAACAAGCTTGAAACCACCGATTCATGTCCTACATGAATTTGCTCACTGTATCTCTTCGAGCACCCTCACCCCATCTTTTGCCTCCTCTTTCTCTTTTATCCTTATACTTCTATATTTTTCCAGACCGGTGCCAGCAGGGATCAGCTGTCCGATGATCACATTCTCCTTAAGACCTAAAAGATAATCTGTTTTTCCATTTATGGCCGCATCGGTGAGCACCCGGGTGGTCTCCTGGAAAGAGGCTGCAGAGATGAAGCTCTCCGTGGAGAGAGAGGCTTTGGTTATTCCCAGAAGCAAAGGCTGAAAGGTGGCTGGCTCTCCTCCTTCCGCGATGACCTTCTCGTTCTCCTCTCTGAACTTGTGTTTATCCACCTGCTCACCTTCCAAGAAGTTGGTATCGCCGATGTCCTCCACCTTCACCTTTTGTAGCATCTGCCTCACTATCACCTCGATATGCTTATCATTCATCTTTACCCCCTGCAGACGGTAGACCTCCTGGATCTCATTTTCCAGATACTCCTGCACCGCGTTAACCCCTTTGATTCTCAGAATGTCGTGAGGATCAATGGGACCTTCGCACAAGCGTTGACCGGATTTGACTCGATCTCCGTCATGGACTCTAAGATGTTTTCCATGGGGTATCAGATACTCCCTTACTTCACCTCCAAATCCTTTGACCAGAATCTGGGTGGCACCCCGGATAATTTTTCCAAACTCCACCAGCCCATTGATCTCTGATACCACTGCCGGGTCCTTGGGCTTGCGAGCCTCAAACAACTCTGCCACCCGGGGGAGTCCACCGGTTATATCGCGGGTCTTGGAGATATCGCGAGGTATCTTAACCAGGAAATCTCCAGCTTCGACTGATCCCCCCTGGTGAACCAGAAGATGAGCTCCTGTGGGTATGGAGTAGTTGCCCAGCTTCCTTCCTTTTGAACCTCTGATTAGTATACGGGGGCGGAGCAGTTTTTCCTTCTGTTCTATTATGACCCTCTGCCTCAAACCGGTGCTTTCATCCAACTCCTCTCTGAAGCTTTCATTCTCAATTATGTCCACAAATTCCACTGAACCGGAATATTCGGAGAGAATGGTGTAGGTATAAGGATCCCATTCGAAGAGAACCTCATCTTTTTCCACCTGCTGGTTATTCTTAACACGCAGGATGGCGGAGTAAGGAACGTTATATCTGGCTCTGACTCTTCCCTTTTTATCTAACAGTCCCAACTCTCCTTCTCTTCCTAAAATCACCATCTCGCCATTTTTCTTGGTTCCGAACTTTATGTCTTTATAGATTACTTTTCCCTCGCTTTTGGCGGTTACCTTCGATTGCTCGGCGATTCTGGCGGCAGTTCCACCAATATGAAAAGTCCGCAGGGTAAGCTGAGTTCCCGGCTCTCCAATACTCTGGGCCGCCACCACTCCTACCGCCTCTCCCAGATCGACTATCCTTCCGGTAGCCAGGTTTCGTCCATAACATTTGGCGCAAACTCCTCTTCTGGATTCGCAGGTGAGGATGGATCGGATGCGTACCGTTTCTATGCCGCTCTCGTCAATACGAACGGCTGCCTCTTCATTGACCTCCTCCCCGGCTCTGATCAGAAGGTCTCCAGTGATGGAATCATATACATCTTCTGAAGCCACCCGTCCCACGATTCTATCTTTAAGTGATTCAATCACCTCCTCTCCTTCCTTCAAAGCGGACACGCTCAATCCTAAAATGGTGCCACAGTCTTCTTCTGAGATGATAACATCCTGCGCTACATCCACCAGCCTTCTGGTGAGATAGCCGGCATCTGCAGTCTTTAAGGCAGTATCAGCCAAACCCTTCCTGGCCCCATGGGTAGAGATGAAATATTCTAAAACATCCAATCCTTCTCTGAAATTAGCCACTATGGGAGATTCAATTATCTCCCCGATCTGTCCGGTGATTCTCTTTTGGGGCTTAGCCATCAGTCCTCGCATCCCGGCTAATTGTCTTATCTGCTCCTGGCTTCCTCTGGCACCCGAATCCGCCATCATGAAGATGGGGCCGAATCCGCCCTGCACGTTCTTTAACCTTTCGAACATCACCTCCCCCACTTCGGAGGTGGTTCGGGTCCAGGTATCGATCACCTTATTGTATCTCTCACCGTTGGTGATTACACCCTTCTCATATTGCTTCCATATTCTTTCTACTTCTTTGCGTGCTTTTTCGATCAAAACCCCCTTCTCTGGCGGAATCACCATGTCATCCACAGACACCGTCAACCCGGATAAGGTGGCATATTCAAAGCCGAGCCTTTTCAGATCATCCAGAAACGCAGAGGTCCGATAAGCTCCCAATTGTCGATAAGCCCGGGTTATCAATTCCGCCACTTTCTCTTTGGTGGTCAGTTCATTAAAATATCCTAGTTCCGAAGGGACTATCTGGTTGAAAATAACTCGTCCTGTTGTTGTCTCTACAATTTTGTTTTTGATCTGCACCTTGATTTTAGCGTGCAATCCCACCTCTTCGGCGTCGAAGGCGGCAATCACCTCGTCGGCGGAGGAGAAAATTTTTCCCTCCCCCTTCTCTTTTGGCTTCTCTTTGGTAAGACAATAACATCCCAAAACTATGTCCTGGCTGGGAGTGGCGATAGGTTTACCACTGGAAGGAGATAAGAGGTTGTTGGACGAAAGCATCAACAGCTTGGCTTCCAGTTGTGCCTCAAAGGAGAGGGGTACATGCACCGCCATCTGGTCTCCATCAAAGTCGGCGTTGAAGGCGGCACAGACCAAAGGATGCAACCTTATCGCCTTTCCTTCAACCAAAACCGGATAGAAGGCCTGAATTCCCAACCTATGTAAGGTGGGGGCGCGATTCAGAAGAATGGGATGGTCTTTGATGATTTCCTCCAAGATATCCCACACCTCCGGACGTTCTCTCTCCACCAGCCTCTTTGCCGACTTCACTGTTTGAACATAACCCTTCTCCTCCAGCTTCATGATGATGAAGGGTTTGAAAAGTTCCAGTGCCATAGTTTTAGGCAATCCACATTGGTGGATCTTAAGCTCTGGTCCCACCACGATCACCGATCTGCCGGAATAGTCCACCCTTTTGCCCAAAAGGTTCTGCCTGAATCTTCCCTGTTTCCCTTTAAGAAGGTCAGATAACGACTTGAGGGGTCTTCTGGAATCTCCCCGCACAGACTGGGAACGCCTTCCGTTGTCCAAAAGGGCATCCACTGCCTCCTGGAGCATTCTTTTTTCGTTGCGCAAAATCACCTCGGGCGCTTTTATCTCCATCAGTTTTTTCAATCGATTGTTGCGGTTGATTACCCGGCGGTAAAGATCATTCAGATCTGAGGTGGCAAATCTTCCTCCTTCCAGAGGAACAAGTGGTCTTAGGTCCGGAGGGATCACCGGGAGAACAGTCATGATCATCCATTCCGGCTTGTTCTGAGATTGTCTGAATGCTTCGATTACCCGAAGTCTTTTTAAAGTATCCTTCTTTCTTTGAACTGAGGTCTCAATTTTCACCTGAGCGCGAAGGGATATGGAAAGCTCCTCCACGTCTATCTGTCGGAGAAGCTCTAAAATCGCCTCCGCCCCCATCTTGGCAATAAACTCCTTGCTCGATTCCTCTAATTCAGTGTACTCCTCCTCGGAGATTATGTCCTTATACTTAAGAGAGGTGTTGCCTGGATCTATCACGATGTAGGATTCATAGTATAATATTTTTTCCAGCTCTCTTATGGATAGATCCAGAAGATATCCGATACGGGTGGGAATGGACTTGAAAAACCAGATATGGGATACCGGCACTGCCAGTTCTATGTGTCCCAGCCTTTCCCGGCGAACCTTGGACTGGGTTACCTCCACCCCACACCGATCACACACTATCCCTCTGAATCTGACTCTTTTATATTTTCCGCAGGAGCACTCCCAATCCTTAACCGGTCCAAATATCCTTTCACAGAAAAGACCTTCTCTTTCCGGCTTGAAGGATCTGTAATTGATTGTCTCAGGTTTGGTAACTTCTCCGTAAGACCATGATCTTATGGTCTCCCGAGATGCCAGCTGAATTTTTATAGCAAAGAAGTCCGATGGTCGCTTAAAGCTTTTTGGTTGAAATTCAGCCATCAGCAACCTCCTTTCCCCACTCGGGGATTATGGGAATCAACTCCTTTTCCACTCATATGAGCCTAACTTTAACCTTTCCAAAAGTAATCAACACATCCTCAGCTTTCCACCAGCTCCACGTCCAGTCCCAAGCTCTGCAATTCTTTTACTAAAACGTTAAACGATTCCGGGATTCCTGGTTCCGGCGGATTCTCTCCTTTTACGATGGCCTCATATACTTTGGACCTTCCGGCTACATCATCCGATTTTACGGTGAGCATCTCCTGAAGGGTATAGGCGGCTCCATAAGCTTCCAATGCCCACACCTCCATCTCTCCGAACCTCTGTCCTCCAAACTGAGCCTTTCCCCCTAAGGGCTGTTGGGTAACCAAGGAATATGGACCTATGGATCGGGCATGGATCTTATCATCCACCAGATGGGAAAGCTTCATCATGTATATATATCCCACGGTGATGGGCGCATCGAAGGGTTTTCCGGTCATGCCGTCATATAAGGTGATCTTTCCTGATTCTGGCAAATCTGCTTCCTTCAAAGCCTGCTTTATCTCATCTAAGTCGGCTCCGTCGAAGACAGGACATGACACAAAGTATCCCCCTTCTTTGGCGGCCCAGCCGAGATGAGTCTCCAGTATCTGCCCCACATTCATTCGGGAGGGCACGCCCAAAGGATTTAAGATCAGATCCACCGGTGTTCCATCGGGCAGATAGGGCATATCCTCCACCGGCACGATCTTGGAGACCACCCCTTTGTTCCCGTGCCGTCCTGCCATTTTGTCTCCCACGGAAAGTTTTCTTTTGGTGGCCACGCTCACCTTTGCCAACTTTACCACTCCCGGAGGTAGCTCTGCTCCCCGGATCACCTTTTCTAAATCTACATCGAACTGTGCCTTTCTTCGGTCTACCAGATCCTGGTAGTTGGACAGAAGCGTTACCACCTTCTTGTTGATCCTAAAATCCTGGGTGAAACCCTCTCCGGCTATCAGCTCGTCTACGTCTATCTTCTTGAAAGAATCCTCCTTGAATTTGGATCCGGCTCTAAAAACGATTAAGTTATCTTTGGCACTCCGGATGGTATTGGCGGTCTGACCCTCCAAGAGCTTTGCCAGCTTTTCGTCTCGCAGACTCTTCAAAATCTCCAGTTGCTTGCCGAAAGCTCTTTTGAGTCGGGCGATCTGGTTCCTTTCTGCTTTTTTAACCTCCTCTCCTCGCTCTTTGCGAGAGAAGACCTTGGCATCGATCACTATTCCCTTCATTCCCGGCGGAGCCTTCAGGGAGGCATCCTTGACATCTCCTGCCTTCTCTCCGAAGATAGCCCTGAGGAGTCTCTCCTCCGGGGAGAGTTCGGTTTCCCCTTTGGGGGTAACCTTTCCTACCAGAACATCCCCTGCTTCCACCTCCGCACCGACCCGGATCACTCCTCTTTCGTCTAAGTTGGCTAAAGCTTCCTCTGATACATTAGGAATCTCGCTGGTAATTTCCTCTGCACCCCTTTTGGTCTCTCGCACCTGAAGTTCAAATTCCTCAATGTGGATGGAGGTGAATATATCATCCTTCACTAATTTCTCGCTGATGATGATAGCATCTTCGAAATTATATCCCCTCCAGGACATGAAAGCCACTAAGATGTTTGCTCCTAAAGCCAGCTCCCCTGCACAGGTAGCAGCGCCATCAGCGATGCAATCGCCTTTCTTAACCTTCTCCCCCGCCATTACCATAGGCTTCTGATTTATGCAGGTGTCCTGATTGGATCTTTGGAACTTCAGTAGCTCATATTCGTCCACTTCAGAGATGTCCACCTCTGAGGTGTAACCAGTGGGTCGAATAACTATCTTCTCGGAAGTCACCGACTCCACCACTCCCTCCCTTTTTGCCACCACTATGGCTCCTGAATCTAACGCTGCCCGCTCCTCCATGCCGGTGCCGATCAACGGGGGCTCGGTTATAAGTAGTGGCACCGCCTGTCTCTGCATGTTGGAACCCATCAGTGCCCGGTTGGCATCGTCGTGCCCCAGAAAGGGAATCAAGGCCGCGGCCACACTCACCAACTGCTTGGGAGAGACATCCATGTAATCTATATCCTTTGATGGAACCACCAGAAAATCTCCCTGATGTCGAGCCTTCACCATACTGTTGACGAACCTCCCATCCTTGTGTAAGGGTTCACTGGCTTGAGTTATGATGAAGCGATCCTCGGAATCTGCACTAAGATATTCTATTTTCTCGGTCACCTTTCCCTTTTTTACCTTTCGATAAGGGGTCTCTAAAAAACCGTATTGGTTAATCCGGGCGTAGGTAGATAGCGAGCCAATCAGCCCTATGTTGGGACCTTCCGGCGTCTCGATCGGGCACATGCGTCCATAATGGGTGTGATGCACGTCCCTTACCTCAAATCCTGCTCTTTCCCGGGTCAACCCTCCCGGACCCAAGGCGGAAAGACGCCTTTTGTGTGTCAGCTCAGAAAGTGGATTGGTCTGATCCATGAATTGAGAAAGCTGAGAGGACCCAAAGAAGGTCTGAATAACAGCTGAGACGGTTCGAGCGTTCACCAGATCATGGGGGGTGAGGGTATTGGTGTCCTTCAAGCTCATCCTCTCCCGAATGGTTCGCCCCATACGAGAAAGCCCGATGGAGAACTGATTTGCCAGAAGTTCCCCTACAGTTCGCGCCCGGCGGTTCCCCAGATGATCTATGTCGTCCACGAAACCTTCCCCCTTCTTCAGACCCACCAGATATTTAATTATTGCCACAAAATCCTGCTTGTCCAGAATGGTCACATCCAAAGGGATGTTGAGTTTGAGCCTTTGATTTATCATATGCCTTCCCACCTCACCCAGATCGTAGCGCTTGGACGTAAAGAAAAGCCTATCCAAAAGACCCTGCGCCACCTCCTCGGTGGGAGGCTCCCCCGGTCTCAGAAGGGAGTATATCTTTATCAATGCCTCTGTTTGAGATTTGGTGGAGTCTTTCTGCAAGGTATTTATGATCACATCCACATCCTTTTGCGGATCGAATACCAAAAGCTTTATCTTGCCTATCCCCGACTTTTTCAATCCATTCAAGTGGGTATCGGTAAGGGTCTCTCCTGGGGAGATGATCACCTCTCCGGTCTTCTTATCTACTATGGTCTCAGCACAGATTTTCCCCAAAAGCTTAGCCTGTTTCCTGCCAGATATCTCCAACTTTTCGATCGGATAAAACAGATGCAAGACATCTTCATCCGTGGAATATCCCAGCGCTCGCAAAAAGGTGGTTGCTGGAATTTTCCTCCGGCTGTCGATGTTGGCAAACATCACATCGTTAACATCCAAGCTGAATTCCACCCAGGAGCCTCGATAGGGGATGATTCGAGCTGAGAACAACCTTTTTCCACTGGGATGGGTATCCACGTCAAAGAAGACACCGGGAGAACGATGCAGTTGGCTTACCACCACCCTCTCTGCACCATTAATTATAAAAGTTCCCTTTTGGGTGATCAAGGGAAGTTCGCCCAAGAACACATCCTGCTCGATGATATCCTTCACGCTCTTGCTTTTCCCCTCCCTCTCCCGCACCACCAATCTCAAGGTAGCCTTTAGTGGAGCGGCATAGCTCATGTTTCTTTCCAGGCATTCCAAAACGGTGTAACGAGGGGTTCCCAGCATATATCTGATAAACTCCAGGGAATAATTTTCCCGCACGTCGCTCACCGGAAAGATGGTGTTAAAAACCGCCTGCAACCCCTTATTTTCCCTTTTATCCGGCTCCACATCAATTTGCAGAAACTGCCCATAGGATTTCAACTGGACTTCCAGAAGATTGGGCATAATTGCACCTGATTGAAGCCTGGAATAGGATCTTCTCTGTACCCTTCTAATCTTCTCCAATTCCACCACGCTCCTTTGGGTCAAAAAGATCAACCAAGTTGAGTTGATCTTTCAACCGAGAGAGTTAAGATTAAAAATGACTTTCTATTCTAACCCTAAAATGATCTGTGGCACACAACAAAATGATATGTTCTCCTCAAGCCCTTGGAATGGCAAAAAACCTCATCCACCAAGACTGAGCTTATCCATCGTTTTCAATCAAACCGGATGCACAAAAAAGTCTTTGAAAAAACCTAATTCTAAAAAGACTGGAGTACAAAGCTTATGAATATTGAATAATTATTAGAAACATTATACTTGACATTCCGTGTCCGTCCCGCCTTTGGCGGGACGGACAAAATCCCTTCCGAAACTATCACTTTCCGCCAGGTCGGGGGATGCATATGCACTCATACGAGCCTAGCTGCCACACAAATTCTTCGTTACACGGGTTTGTGTATTGAAAATAAATAATCAATGACCATAAGCTTTATCCTGCCCACATAAATGTCTGCAGGTGTGTCCGGACGAGCATACGCAGGATCCTCAGGATTTGCACCTGTTTCCTGTTGGCGCTCTTCGCCAACGGGAAATGAACGGCGGGTGAAACCTGCCAGCCATGCACGGACGCCCACCCGTACGGGTGCCTGCCCGTCTGGGGAACACCCACCTGGAGCGGGTATTTATTTGATCTCCACGGTGGCACCTACCTCGCTCAACTTAGCTTTGACCTTCTCTGCCTCCTCTTTAGATACTCCCTCTTTAATCGGCTTGGGTGCGCCATCCACTAAATCCTTTGCCTCCTTTAGTCCCAACGCAGTCAACTCCCTTACCACCTTGATCACCTGAATCTTCTTATCTCCTACCGCGGACAATACCGCCGAGAATTCGGTCTGCTCCTCTGCTGGCGCCGCCGCTTCAGCCGCTCCTGCAGGACCTGCCATCTGAGCCACCGGCACAGCGGCGGACACTCCGAATTTCTCCTGAAGGCTTAAAGAAAGCTCGGCCAACTCCAGAACGTTCATCTTCTCAATAATTCCAATCACCTGATCCACGTTGCCGGTCGCCTCCGCCACCTGTTCTTCTTTTTTAGATGAGCTTTCGGCTTTTTTTGCACTTGTCTTTTTGGTGGGTTTCTCTGAACCTGTGGTCATAATTCTTTAACCTCCATTTAGCATTAACTTTTGATTTACTTTTTTGAGCTTTCCTCGATTCTCCCGGATGAAACGAAGCAAAAGAGTTCGTTTAGAAGCACCATCCGTGTCGCTTGAGCTTAATCGGTCTTTGATTTGACCGCATATGCTCATCTTATTTGACAACTAGGATATTCGATCCATTTTTACCACAACCTCAAAAAAGATCACCTTTGATTTTGAGCCAAATGTGACTTAAGCCTTCTTCGATTTTACCTCTTTTATGGCATCAAGCACTCCCACGAAATTCCTCAGCACCCCTTGCAGAGTTCCCACGAAATTAGTCATAGGAGAATTCAAGCCGGAGATAATCTGAGCAAAGATGACCTCTTTGGCTGGAAGAGCGGCTAATCTTTCAAGATAATTTTCGTCTAATAACCTCCCCTCCATCCAGATGACTTTGATCTTTGGCTTTTCAACCTTTTTATGAAGCTGGTACAGCACCTTAGCCGGAATGATGGGGTCCTCATAGGAAAAGACTAAACCGGTGGGTCCCTTTAGGTAATCTAAAGTCCCTTCAAATCTGCTCTGCTTCGTCGCCATGCGAATCATGGTATTTTTGGTGATCTTATATTCCGCCCCTCCCTTTTTCAACTCCCTTCTCAGCTGGGTCATCTCCTCCACATTCAGCCCTCTGAAATCCGTAAGAAAAAGGCTTTTGGTCAAAGATAATTTCTCTTTCAGTTCATTTACCGTCTTTTCCTTTTCCACTTTCAACATAGGCGGTTCCTTTAAACTCTATTTAGGTTGACTTCACTAGTTAAACCCGCATGCCCGAAATTTAAGACAAGTCTGAGGAAAATTTTTACGACAAGATGTTCTATTGTTTAAGCATGGCTATAATCGATGAGGTGTCAAGCTTTATTCCTGGTCCCATGGTAGAGGAGATGGAGGCACTTTTTAAATAGGTCCCCTTGGCGGCGGCGGGTTTGGCTCGAATTATCACATCCAGGAAGACTTTAGCGTTTTCGGCAAGTTGCTCCTCGGTAAATGAGAGTTTGCCGATGGGTGCTCCAATGTTGCCTCCTTTATCTACACGGAATTCAATCTTGCCGGTTTTAAGCTCTCCTACCGCCTTAGCTACGTCGAAAGTGACTGTTCCAGATTTGGGGTTGGGCATCATTCTCTTTGTGCCTAAAATCTTCCCCAGTTTTCCCACCTGTCCCATCACGTCCGGGGTAGCTACCACCACATCCACATCTAACCAGCCCTTAGTGATCTTCTCTATATATTCTTCCAACCCCACAAAATCTGCTCCCGCCTCTTTAGCTTCCTTCTCCTTCTCTCCCTTGGTGAGGACCAGCACCTTCACCTTCTTTCCGGTTCCATTGGGCAAAAGGGTAGTTCCCCGAACCATCTGATCAGCATGTTTCGGATCCACCCCCAATCTCACAGACATCTCCACGGTCTCATCGAACTTGGTGTAAGCATACTCCTTCACCCTTTTGATTGCCTCTTCCAATTTATAAGATTTCCCTTGTCCCACCTTTTCCTTGGCCTGCTTATATTTCTTTCCTCTTTTCATAACCTCAAATTTCACTCCCTTTTTTTAGCTTCTCATCAATCCACCACCTGTATACCCATACTCCTGGCGGTTCCCTCCACCAACCTGGCGGCTGACTCCTGGCTGGAGGCATTCAGATCCTTCGCCTTCAGTTGGGCAATCTCTTTTATCTGCGCCCGGGTAACCTGACCTACCTTGGTGCGATTGGGCTCCCCCGAACCCTTCTCCACCCCAGCCGCCTTCTTCAAAAGCACAGACGCCGGTGGGCTTTTGGTGATGAAGGAAAATGTCTTGTCCGCATAAATGCTGATCACCACCGGAATGATCAAACCCGCCTGGCTCTGGGTTTTGGCATTAAACAACTTACAGAAATCCATCATGTTTATCCCATACTGACCAAGTGCAGGACCCACCGGAGGAGCAGGGGTGGCATTTCCTGCCGGAATCTGAAGCTTAACATTTCCTACTACTCTCTTAGCCACTTTATTTCAGTCTCCTTTTTGGTTTCAAGCAACGTTATTCTTAAAACGCCTGATTCCCGACAATATTTTTTATCAGAAATGATGCTTGGCAACACCACCAAACTCTGCTTTTATCAATTATTCATGCAAATTTCAGTCTTAGAGATCAAAACCCTCTTTAGAGCTGAAGCTCTTTAAACCGCATTTTAAGATGAGCCCTATCAAAACAAAGCCTTCCACTTGTTCTTCAAGAATTAGTGGCACAGCCGACTAAACATTTTGAACCTGAAGGAAATCCAACTCCACCGGAGTAGGTCGCCCGAAAATACTCACCATCACCTTCAGCTGCTTTCGCTGTTGGTCCACCTCGCTCACAAAACCAGAGAAATCGGTGAAGGGCCCATCGATCACCTTTACCTGATCCCCAGCTTTGAAGGGAACCTCTTCATAATCTCTGGTTTGTCCTCGCTCAATCTGTTTTAAGAGCCTCTCCACCTCCTTGGGTTTTAAGGGCACAGGTTTCCCGGAGGCGCCCACAAAACTTGTAACCCCAGGAGTGGTAGTCACCACGTGCTGGGTTCCCTCGGTTAAAACCATCTCCACCAAAATATAACTGGGAAGAAATTTTTTAACTGTGGTGGACCTTTTTCCATGCTTCATCTCCACCACAGTCTCGGTGGGAACCAGCACCCTTCCCATCTCATTCTCTAAATCCTGTGTGACTATGGCATTCTCCAGATATCTTTTAGCCTTTTGCTCATGACCTGAATAGGTATGAGCCACATACCATTTTTTCTCCATCTATCTTTGTACCAATCCTCCCTTGGGAAAGGAAAATAACTAATGTTTTCCTTCAGCCTAAAAGCATGTTTGCCAGATTGGAAAGAACCACATCAACTATACCGATAAAGATAGCCAGAACTATGGAAACCACTATCACTACATAGGTAGAATAGATCAGTTCCTGCTTGCTGGTCCAGGTAACTTTGGTCAACTCGAATTTGACTTCCTTTAAAAATTGCTTTATCTTTTCAAGCATGATATAAAGATATCCTCATAAGCAGGTCTGGAGGGACTCGAACCCCCAGCATCCGGTTTTGGAGACCGGCGCTCTACCAATTAGAGCTACAGACCTGTTCTAATATTTTTTAAATGGTTTTAGTTGAGCAAAAAATCCAAATGCAAGTGATTTGAAAAGCTTTCACCCCTTCAACATTTAAAAAGTTATTTTCAATTAAAAGTTCTTTTTTATCTAAAAGCCGAATTAACAGGACTCCTGTGTGAACAAGATAAATGAAATCTCTTACCCAAGCTGATACGAACCTTATCTTCGCTTGAGTTGAGCTAAATTCTTCACTTTTTCCTACCTGGTCTCCTTATGCTTGGTATGTTTGTTACAGAACGGGCAATATTTTTTGTAGCTCACCCGCTCCGAATGCTTCCTTTTGTTTTTGGTGCTGGTGTAATTTCTTTGTTTGCACTTCTCACACGCCAAGGTAATAATCTCTCTGGGCATAAATCTTTAATCCTTTAAGACAAACTATCCTTAGGTTTTCAGTATATCCGCTTAATCCGTTGACCCGCTTAATCCGTTCAATCCATTGACCCGCTTAATCCGTTCAATCCGTTGACCCGCTTAATCCGTTGGCCTATTCTATTATCTCTCCCACCACTCCAGCTCCAACCGTGCGCCCCCCCTCTCGAATGGCAAACCGCAACTCCTTCTCTAAGGCTATGGGAGTGATCAACTCCACCTCCATGGTGGTATTATCCCCGGGCATGACCATCTCCACACCCTCAGGCAACTTTATCGTCCCGGTAACATCCGTGGTCCGAAAATAAAACTGAGGCCGATAACCAGGGAAAAACGGAGTGTGCCTCCCCCCCTCCTCCTTGGTCAATACATAGACCTCTCCCTTAAACTTGGTGTGCGGCGTTATACTCCCAGGCTTGGCTATAACCATCCCCCGATCCAGCGCATCCTTGTCTATACCTCGCAAAAGTAACCCCACATTGTCCCCAGCCTGAGCATAATCCAATATCTTCCGAAACATCTCCACTCCGGTAACCACCGTCTTCTTCGTCTCCTTTATCCCTACCCGCTCAACATCATCCCCCACCTTGATCTTGCCTCGCTCCACCCGACCTGTCCCTACAG
>Ga0315547_1000190_pt1 | contig 67914 bp, 59 predicted proteins | sample SalMarSW160240MG_2_FD_202542 | JGI IMG/M metagenome (GOLD analysis project Ga0315547, IMG submission 202542) | Salt marsh sediment microbial communities from the Plum Island Ecosystem LTER, Massachusetts, United States - Salt Marsh Sediment SW1601-240 ...
TGTTTAAAAGCCTCACCGTCGTTTCGACCGAAGCCCCTATTTCTGCTTTCGCAGAAAGCACGGGGGCGAAGTGGAGAAATCTGCTCAAAAACAGATTTCTCGACTCGCCTTCGGCTCGCTCGAAATGACATTCTGAACTATTTTCAACAGAGCACAATTAACAATCACCAATCAACAATTACCTTCACTTCGGCGAGTTTGCTCCTACGGCCAAAGCTGCTGTAGGCTGCCCGGTTTCTTGTTCTTCTTGCCCTGGCTGGGTTGTAGATTCGGTCTGTTGGATGTTTATAGTTTCTATTGGATTTACGTCGGTTCCGAGCACGATTTCATCATAAGCTATGACCGGTAGCAGCGGCACAGTTCGTGATAACATTACTGACAGCGCCGAGCGCAATCTCGAATCACACAGTAACACTACCTTGTCTTTGCTCTTGTCCATTGCTGTTTTCCATGCTTGTGCGATGTTTCTACTTAGCAGCATTACCATCTCTGTTGGCAAAGCTAAGGTTATTTGACCTGCTTCCTCCTGCAGAGCAGACATAATTTGATGCTCGCATACGGGTTCAAGGGTTATAGCTGAAATTTTACCGGCCTCGTCTTTATGCTGCTCGGTGATGGTTCTGCTTAAGGATTTTCGAACCAGCTCGGTTAATGCTACTACATTTTTAGTTTTTGAGGCGTGCTCGGACAAAGATTCAAGTATGGCGGTTAATTCACGGATGGGTATTCCATCCTTTAAGAGGTTTTTAAGGACTCGCTGAAGCAATCCGATGGACACTTGGCCGTCGGCACCAACTATTTCTCCTACTAATGATGGCTGATTTTTGCGAAGTCTATCGACAAGAATCTGCACATCTTCACGGCTCAGCAGCTCATCAGCGTGCCTTTTCAGCGTTTCGGAAAGATGAGTTATAAAGACAGATTCAGGGTCGATTATGGTATATCCACTTAATTCAGCGTTTTCTTTTTTATCCGATGTAATCCATAAGGCGGGCAGGCCGTAAACGGGTTCTGAAGTTTTTATACCCTCTACCTTGTTTTGGACGGTGCCGGGGTCCATCGCCAGATACATATCAGGTTCCAGCCAACCCTTTGCAACCGGCATTTCTGAGAGTCTTATCTCGTATGCTCTTGGCTCAAGATTTATGTCGTCCCTTAAACGCACCAGCGGGATGATGATGCCGAGCTGGTGGGCAAAATTCCTGCGCAGAGCTCCAATACGCTCGAAAATAGTGTTGTTCTTGCGGGGATCAACCATACTAATCAGCCGGACTCCAACATGTACTGAAACTCTATCGATGTCCAGAAGGTCCTCTACCGGCTCTTTTTCTCCGTCCCGACCGGTTTTGCGAGGGGGCGTAGCGAGTTTTTGACGCTCCTTCTCGAATTGACCTGCCAATCGTCCAATTAGAGCTGTGCCGACAGCCAATAATAGGAAAGGCACCTTTGGTAAACCGGGCACTAATACCATCGAAGCGATAATGAAAGCCGCCGTGATTAGCGGCTGGCTGGACTTAAGAAACTGCCTGGAGAAGTCCTGGCCAACACTACGGCTCGATGAAATCTTGGTTACCAGAAAGCCGGAGCTTACGGAGATTATCACCGATGGTATCTGACTGACCAGACCATCGCCGATGGAAAGAATGGAGTAGGTTTTTATCGCATTGGCGATCGTCATACCGTTCGAATAGCCCATAGCTATGCCGCCAATGATGTTGACGGCGGTAATTATCAGGCCGGCCTTGGCGTCGCCACGGATGAATTTGCTGGCACCGTCCATTGCGCCGTAGAATTCGCTTTCTTTGATAATTTTGGATCTTCGTGCATTGGCCTCGGACTCGTTAACAATCCCAGCGTTCAGGTCTGCGTCAATCGCCATTTGTTTTCCAGGCATTGCATCAAGGGTAAACCGGGCAGATACTTCACTTATCCGCTCTGCACCTTTGGTGATCACAACGAACTGGATAACAACGAGGATTAAGAAGATTACAAGGCCGACAACAAAACTGCCGCCGGCGACGAAGCCACCAAAAGTCTGGATGATTTTGCCGGCGTCGGCCTGTAAAAGTATCAGTCTCGTTGACGCTACATTAAGAGAGAGGCGAAACAGTGTCACAAAAAGAAGCAAAGAAGGAAAGGTAGATAATTCAAGCGCTTCTCTCGAAGATAGAGTAATTATCAGCACTGCTATTGCCAATGAAACGCTGCAGGCTAAAAGCATATCCATTAACAGCGTGGGTAGTGGAATTATAAGTGTAGCAAGAATTGCCACCAGTCCCACAGCCAGAATAATGTTGCTGTGGGATGCCAGGGGCGTTTTGAACTGGTCATTTGCTTCAATAGATGCGTGTTGGCGACTTGGTTGTCCGGAGCTTGCCATTATAAATCCTTAGATCAGAAAACAGATGATAGAAAACAGAAAATACGGTAAGTTTTTCTGCCTTCTGTCTTCTGCTTTCTGTCTTCTGCCTTCTGTCATCTGTCGTCTGTTTTCTGTCATCTGCCTTCTGTCTTCTGCTTTCTGTCATCTGTCGTCTGTTTTCTGTCATCTGTCGTCTGTTTTCTGTTGCTTTGCTTCATTGCCAGCGTCGGCACCAATAATCTGTTTTATTCTGACGGCGAACCGGCCGTCCACCACAACCACATCTCCTGCAGCAAACTTGGCGTCCTTCAAAAACAAGTCAGCCGGTGCTTCTATGGGTTTATCGAGCTTCAATACTGAGCCTGGTCCAAGCTGCAGTAGCCGTCGAACCGGTATCTGAGTTTGGCCGATAGTTACGGTAATGGGTACATTCATGTCTAATATGATGTCCAGCTTACCGCCGGTACCTGTGGTTTCAGCTCCCCCAGCTTGATGGGGTGCCGCCTCGGCAAATTCAACCTGCTGAGCGGAGACCTGCTTTTTGGAGTCGGATTGTGAAGCGCCCTCTGACGGAGTCTGATTGTCTTCGGTCTTTCCTGCCGTGGCTTTGTCTGCTTTTGCCATCCTCAAGTTCCTTTCTACCCTAACTTCTGCTCGTCTTGCTCCGCCGCGGCGGACTCGGGCCTGAAGGCAGAGCTTTAATAGAGCGAAGCAGTATATCTTAAGCGTTTTTGACTGGATTTATGTTTTTTTCGCCCGCCGAAGGCAGGTCGCCGAGGTCTGTAATCACTACAGCTTGCTGACCAGCCGATTTTGCTGGCTGGCCGAGAAAAAGGGTTTGGCCCTCAACAATTAATTCAACTGTTTCGTCAATCGTTTTATTTAGTAACAATACATCGTAAGGACTGAGACTCATTATTTGTTCAAAGCTAAGCTCAGCAACCCCTAATTGAGCACTAACAGAGACCGGCATTTGCTGGATATGGTCGATTATCGCTTTTGAAATATCATCGGCTGAAAGTTTTTTGTCAGCTTCTGTGGTTGTCCCAACGACTGCCCAATGGTGGGCCATCCTGCTGCAGGATACAAAAAGGCAGACCTGCGAGTCCGTCAAAGTCGGCAATTCGGCTTTGTCGGATTCGCCGGAAGGGGCCGCTTTTTCGATGTTAAAAACAATCTTGCACATTTCTTCTATCTCTGATAGTTCAATGGGTATGCAGCTTTTGACAAGAGCCTTGGCCGGCCACACATTATAATCGGCTGATAGCGAACGTAGAGAAATAGTGAGTGACTCTACAATGGCCGAAACAATATCGAACAGAAGAGTTTCTTCCAGTTGTGATAAGGCCTTACCGGGCTGCTCCTGTGAGTCGGAATTTTTGGCATCTTTTTCGGATTCAGCTTCGCCGAGCAGTTGAGTCACCCAAGCAGTCGCGGTTTGCTCAGATACGCTAATAAATCCAAATAAGTTTTCCTGGTCGGTACCAAATGCTAAATAATAATTATTTTGTCCGCCATTTAAGATTTGATCGCATAGCTCGCCCGCAAAGTGTTGGGTGATTGAAGCAGCAGTCACATTAAAGTCACTATGATAAACTCCTGCAAATTTTTCAGCAATTATCTCAGCTATTTTTTTTGTGAAATCATTTAGTTTATTAAGTTGGCTGCTATTAAAACAGTGAGGCTGTCGCCAATCATATTCGGTGGCTTCTATATGCGTCGTATCTTGAGCGGCTCCAGAACCAATAACAGCGAGGAGCTGACGGATCTTATCTCTGCTTAAATTATTAGCATCTGTATTACTCATTGTATAGCGAATTCCTTAAAGAGAATGCTCTTGATTTGGGGTTTGGCATCGGGGAAAAGTTTTTCGTTAAAAGCATCTAATATTTCTGATTGAATACGCCGAAGGTTCCTGTCACCACGAATATCATCGATAGTCTGACTTGAAAGATAGATAGTCAGCCAGTTTCTTAAAAGGGGATCCTTTTCCACAAGTAGAGCGGTACCACTTTTGGAGTCAAGATCGGTACTTATTTGTAGTGTCAGCACTACTCGAATGTAGCGTGTTGCCCCCGGTTCATTGAGATTTGCCACCACAGGCTCAAACTCATAGTACCAGGTTTTTGTCGAATCTGCCTGGGAGGCGTCTTCGTGTCCAGGCTTTGTCTGAGTCGTCTCTGCTTGTTGAGAAGGTTTCCGCCTTTGGCGGATATCGCTGGTGTCAGAGCCACCAAGCAATCGACCGAGCCCGAAGCCGGCACCGGCGCAAACAACCACTACGACAGCCAATATAATCCATTTCAAAGAGCTGTTAATTGATTTTTTGTTATCGGCTTCTTCTTGCTTTGGCTCATCTTGTTTTTCTTGAGTATTTTTGTCTGCCATTTTAGTTTTTAGTCCGTTGTTTTTTGAATGTTAGGTTCATTAGGTCAGCCGGATTTAGCCGACCGGCTGTAAGTCCGCCGCGGCGGATTGATCCCGGTAACGACGTACTTTATCTCTCAATGTTCGGTCGCTAATACCCAATACTTTTGCGGCTTTGGTCTGGTTGCCTGCTGTCTGACGCAGGGTATCCAAAATCGCTTGTTGCTCTATCTGCGCCAGGGGTACGCCGCCCAGCCCACGATCGAACTGCATACCGCGTATTGCGTATTGTGTACTTGTCTGACGACAGTCAAGATTCGCTTCTTCGCACGGCGTATCACGCCCGCCTGCTCCGAGCGCGGTCAAAGGGAGATAGAACGAATCTTGTTGTGTTGAAGGCTGCGGCTCATCAAAAAGCCAAGAGACATCTGCTAACGAAAGAGTCGTCCCATCTCCCAAAATCAGTGATGTCAGTACGACATTTCGCAGTTGCCGGATGTTGCCGGGCCAGTGATATTTAGCGAAAATATCCATCATAGTCGGAGCGAGCTTTGTAATGCGGCGCTGCGTATCGCGAGCGTAGAGATTGACAAAATGCCAAACAAGCTCAGGCATATCATCAAGACGCTGCCTTAGAGGTGGAATGACTAATTTTACTCCACTTAGGCGATAGTAAAGGTCTTGGCGGAACCGGCCCTGACGAACCTCTTCAAGCAGATCTCTATTAGTAGTGCTTATTATTCGAACGTTGACTCTGATGTTTTCGTTACCGCCGACACGCTCGAATTCCTGTTGCTCAAGTATCCGTAGAAGCTTAGCCTGGAATTTCAAAGGTGTTTCAGTAATTTCGTCCAGGAGCAAGGTCCCGCCGTGCGCCATTTCAAATCGGCCCCTCCGCTGTGTGTAGGCACCTGTAAAAGCACCTTTTTCATGGCCAAACAGCTCGCTTTCGAGTAGCGAGTCGCTTAGTGCCACGCAGTTGACTCTAACGTATGGTCCCTGTGCTCTTTTGCTTTTCTGGTGGATAAGAAAAGAGATCAGCTCCTTGCCTGTTCCGCTTTCACCGCTTACCAACACCGCTGCCGATGTAGGAGCTATTTTTTCAGCCAAACCGACTGTTTTTGCCAGCTTCGGGCTTTTGCCTACTATCTGATAAAGGCATCGGCTTGCCTCCTGAGCCGATGCTATTGTTGTGACACTATGGTTGGGCAGAAAGGTATCTAACAGGGCTTCAACTATTTCATGATCGAGCGGCTTGATTAGAAAATTGCAACAGCCCATGCGAACGGCCTTAACGGCCGTTTGGGCTGCGAAACGTGAATTCTCAATACTTTGTGCTTGCGGATCAAGTTCGGCTAACATAATTATCGGCAGTTCCGGTGAATTTGACTTGACCATTCTAATCAGCTCAAAGCTGCTTTGTGGCGGAGTTAAACTCTCACTGATAAATAAAAGATTGCAGATATTCTTGTCGAGGAAATCAACAGCGGCTTTTTTATCGTTGGCGAGATTCGCCCGGATCCCTTTGTGGGCTAAAATCTCGAGCATGAATCGAATTGTTTTAGGGTCATTATCGACTATCAAAACACTCGCGGTGTCATTTTTCTGCTGAGTGTTCCTTCTTTGCGAAAAACCATACTTGCTTTCACCCATATTGGATTCCTTAATTTTAGCCCCCAAATTTATTTGGGGGTTGTAACCCCCAGGGTAAACCTGGGGGCTAAACGCGGAAAGTCTTCTTCGATTAGCTTTCGTGGCTCAGTATTTAGAAACCAGTCAATCACACTCTCCTGGCTCTTGGCTAAATCAACCCACGGACAATTGGGATATTCTACAATTAGTTGTCTGTATATTTTCCTCGCGGTGGGCAAATCATCGTTTCGTAGGCAATTGCCTGTTTGAAATAATACCCAGGATCCATCCTGAACCGAGGTAACATCGTTTGGATCGATGTGTTTGAGTGCGTATTGATAAAATTTAGCTGCTTGTTTTAGATGACCGCTGAGAAATAAAATCTCTGCCAACTGCAGGCAGTTGTGTGGCTGGTCCGCCGCAGTGGACTGCGGCATATTCTCTAACAGTTGTAAAGTTTGATCAGATACCGGCTGATACGTCTGTGTGGCAGCCTCGGTCCTATCATGAACGGAGGACGGAGGATAGGGGACTGAGAACTGACTTCTGTATTCCGTCTTCTGTTTTCTGTCTTCAGAAGGGCTTGAATTAGGCTCATTTGTAGAAACCAACTCGGTAGTTATGGCTGGTGCGGGGGGGGCCGCCGAAGGCAGGTTCGGTTCAGTTACAATAGAGCGAATTTGTTCGATTAAACGCTGAAGCTCCAATTTATTTTGCTTATTATCATCTCTGCTTCTGAGAGCACTAATGCTGTAAGGTTCATTATTGTACAGTTTTAAGTCGGTTAGGACCTGGTACTCTGACGAAATTCCACCGTCGGCTCCATTACAGATTACTACGGCTCTTCCAAAAAATACCAAAAGCCAAAAAGCAAAAGTTAAAAAAAGATGCGTGATATTCGCCACCCTTCTTGCTTTCGCACCTGTGCCTGCGCTACCACAGGTGCAGGCAAGAAAGCAGGGGGGCCAGTTTTGTTTCACGAACAAAAAGTATCGAGCATTCAAAATCGAGTCCGCATGTGGCGGATTATTAGCTTTAACCTTCATTATGTTGAGCATCCTGCTTAATTGGACCTTGTGAGGTAATATCTTCACGATTTGATTTTTCAGAGACGCTTTTTGTTTTTATGCTCTCCACCTGTCCGGTGCTTCGTTTCGGCCATTGGCTCAGAAGAGCTAAAGCTGCCTTTTCATAGTTTTTCTCCTCTGTGTAGGCTTTAGCCAGCAGGTCTAAGGCTTTTTGCTTTGTCGCAGCTTCCAGATCTCCAGCCGAAGGCGGGCTTGATTCAGTCCATGGTTTCGCCCCGCCCAAAAGCTGCGAGCAAATGAGTATAGCCTGTGCATTATCGCCGAGCTTAAAACAGACATCAGCCAATTCGTACCTGACTTCGTGGGCTAAAGGGCCGGGCTCGACGAAGACGAGAACCTCGGCTAAGCACTTGCGTGCGGCTTGAAGATCACCTTTAGCAATGGAGCATTTGGCCTGTTCAAATGATACTTTAGCTTTTAACCATGAGTCGGGTAAGTATTGGACCACGTCACCAAGTAATGCAAGAGCCTTATCAACCAAGCCCATTGAACGGAGAACGCTTGCCTTTAGCAGCAATATTTCGATAGATTCTGTCTGCGGGAGCTGTCGGTAGCGCGCATTCTCTAATACCTTAAGTGCTTCGACAAAGTCTCTCTGTTGAACGTGCACTTCAACCAAGGCTGAGACGATTTCTATATACTCTTTCGTCTGAATCTGGCCCATTAGAGCGTGCTGAAAAGCGTTTATGGCTTGTTGGTATTTGCCTAAAGCCAGGTTAGCTTTGCCGAGATGAAAGTAGGCTAAACAAAAATCCAGACTTTTACCCGCCTTCGGCGAGTCGGATGTGTTGATATATCGAGTCAACCATTTAGCTGCGTTTTCATAGTCTTTTTCTTCGTAGAAACATCTGCCGGCACCAAGTGCTGAAGCTCTCTGTGATTCCAAAGACCGCCCAAGATAGTATACTTTGCGATAGAGCCGGGCAGCCTCCTGCAAAAGACCGGCTTTCATTGTAGCATCAGCAAGATGTAAGCAGGCCAGGTCGGAAGGTTCGCTATTTGGATATTGTTCGATGAGCTGCTTCAGATCCTCTCGTGCGCCCAAGTAGTCGCGTAAGTCAATCTTGAGTTTGCTGGAATATAATAGGGCAAATGGTGCAAGAGATGTTCGTGGGTAACGATTGGCCGTTAATTTATACTCAGCGATGGCATTGGTAGGCTGGCCTCGCTGAGCTTGCAAAAGTCCTAATGCAAAATGGCCATTGGGGGCGCTTTCGTCATCGCCAAATGTAAGCAGATATTTTTGCCACAGGGAAATTGCCTGCTGGTTTAGCAAAGATTTATGTTCTGATAGTGAGGTATAGTGAAAGGGATTATAGATTTTAATGATCCCTTCGTTATCAAAACGAGCCAGCAGACCTGTACAACCGGCTGATGTTGCTACGAGCTGCTGTGCTGTTGCCGCCGACATATATAAGTTCACCGCTTCATTGCGCATAACCGCTGTTTCCGCGGTGCTCTGCTGAGGTGCATCTCCGCTCGGCTGGACAGCGGATTCGTAAGCCCAACTAATATCCAAGTTGGCGTTGGCTGCGAATCTTTCTAATAACTCTTCGACTGATGCGCCACAACAGGAAACTTCCCAGCGAGTTAGGGAGAAACCTTGAGCTGGTTCAAGCCCATCCTCTGCTTTCGCAGGTCTCCGCCGAGGCGGATCCTCGCGCAGGCGGAGAGGGGGGCTTTGACTTTCTTCACGACCAATAGATTGAATCTGTGGAGCAAGCAGCGCTTTATTTAATCGCTTTGAGCCTGAACTTAGAAGGCTTAGCAGTTGTACCTCAGTAAGGTTGACAAAAGGATCGAATTCTAAGCTATGGGGCCACAAGTCTGGGGGAAGGGCTTTGTCCGCATCGCAAAGCGAAAGGATTTCTTTGGTCAAGCATTCAGCAGCTATAAATTGGCAATCTCTCGTTAATCGCCAAGTCAAATCGCTATTGAGGCTGTCCGCAGTCCCGTGAGGGACACTGCGTGGACGCCTTACGGCGCTGCCTTTTCCGCTCGGAGTAGGCCAGTCAATCGCATCAATTAGTGCGAGTGTCTGATAGGCTTTGGTTCGGGCCTTCAAATATTGCTTTTTCTGTATTAAATCTATGCTCTGATGGTAATAGGCAGTAATTCTTATAACGTATGAGCGACTTTGTGAAACTGCTCTGAATAAACGATGTGCCTGTTCGGCATCGCCGACGTTTTTCATACAAAGAGCCATTTTAAGCAAAAGAAAATCCCTCAATAGCTCCTCTGGCATCCGCCGCGGCGGACTCTCTAAAGATCCTTGAGATGGGGCTGTGAGGTTCTGGCGAAGTTGGTTGTAAACAGCGTAAGCCTTATTGAAATCTTTATGCTGATAGAATGTTTCGGCACTCTGTAAAGACGAGGCCTGTCCGCCGTACACTCTGGGCCCGCCGAGGCGGGTCGGCAAAGCCCTCTCCGCCGTAGCGGCTACGAAGGCTGGACCTGCCTCGAGCCCGCCTTCGGCGGGCTTCGAAGGCTCTGTAGCGGTGGAGGTCTCGATTAATTGTTCAGAGCCGGATAATTGGTCAAGCCTCGGAGAGACTTCGACGGACTCAGTTGAGTCGCTCGGTCGAGCCGCGATGGGGATTTGCTCCTCGATGGATGACGTCATATCGGTAGTTAATATCGCCGAGTCGGATAGAGGCTCTGATTGTGGCTTAAATATCGCATAAAGCAGCACTGCGGCAATCGAAATAATGCAGGTTAAGAGGATTTTTTGAATGATTGAAAGAAGCCTGGCCCGACAGTAATTGGAAGATGACTTGTTATCCGATTCCTTCACCGGCTCGGTCTTTTTGGCTACGCTGTGCTTCCTGATTTGTTGGGGCGTTTTGCGGGGATGAGCCGACGTAACGGGTACTTCATCATTAGAACCATTGTCGTTTATAGTAGTGCCGTAAGGCATCTTGACGATTTGTTGTTTTCTTTTGGCCATAGCTTATGGCTTTGTCATCCATGTAATCTTTACAAGTAATGACCTATGTTTCATTCATAAGACTTAGCAATAATGATGCCAGAGCTGCACATAGAGAGCAATCCAGCCGTATTTGTTGGTTTTTAGCTGAAAAAATGGCTTTGTCGCCAGCATTGGATGTTGTGTTTATAAAAGGAATGTCAGGATTCTATACGTGCGATAGGTTTTCTAACATAATTTGTCTTGCATCCATTTGTCCCACCGAGGCGGGTTATGGATCGGATTGGAGGCGTTTTTGCCACGAGAGGACCGTCACTGGCAGAGTACGGGATTAGTTAGCCGTTACCGGCTGAGCTGAAATTGGGCTGGACATATGCTCTCGCAGGCTATCGGTAATGTGTCCGCCGGGGTCCGCCGCGGCGGATGAATCTTTTTTGATGTTGTATTGTTTTACCTTTGCATAGAGGGTTGTTCTTGTTATGCCGAGCAGGGCTGCGGCCTGGGTTTTTTGCCAGCCGGTTTCACGCAACGCCCGAATAACCAGCTCGCGTTCGGCTTTTGCTAAAGAAAAGTCTTTTTCGTCAGTTCGTTGTGATGGAAACTGACCTTGCCAAGCAGGCAGGCCCGCCTGCCCAAAGTGTTCGGCGGGCAGGTCTTCGCAAAGATGTTTGTATTCTGTTGGTTCTAACATAATGCTGCTCAGGCCGATTTTAGCTGTTGTTTCCAAAAGAACTGCCCTTTCAATAACATTGCTTAGTTCTCGGATGTTGCCGGGCCAATCGTGCTTTTGCAGGGCTTCAAGGGCAAATTTTGTCAAGGAGTTTATTCTCTTGTTTTTTTCCGGGCAGATAGATGATGTCTTAATGAAGTATTCAGCCAGAAGTGGAATGTCTTCTCTTCTATCGGGAGATTTCAAAGGGGCAATGATTACAGGACATATATTGAGACGATAATAAAGGTCGCGTCGAAAGCGATGAGCCTTCATTTCTTGATAAAGATTTCGGTTACTTGAAGCTATAATCGTAGCAATGCACGTAATATTTTTGGTACCCCCGACCTTGCGGAAGGTTTTTTCCTGAAGGACACGAAGCAGCTTGGCCTGCAAGTCCAGCGGCATTTCACTTATCTCGTCAAGGAAAATCGTACCTGAACCGGCTAACTCCAACAGGCCTATTTTATCACGTTCAGCTCCGGTAAAAGAGCCTTTAACATGTCCGAAAAGCTCGCTTTCCAGCAGGTTTGCAGTAAGAGCTGCACAATTTACATCTACGAGCTGCTCGTTCGGATGTCTTAAAGTGTGTATTGCCTTGGCTGCTAACTCCTTGCCGGTTCCCGTTTCTCCGATTATTAAGACCGGATTGCATTGGCTGGCCGCAACAAGCCTAATCATCCCAAGTGTCTTAACAAATGCTTTGCTGCGCCCGACCATACACACGGCTTCAGCACATTCGTCAACAAAAAAGTTACTCGTGTTTGTATCTGATGCGTCATTCTCAGATTCGTTTCGTATTCGATTTGCGATTTTCGTTAGCTTATCGTAACGTTGCTTTGGCTGCAGATAGTCGTATATCCCTATTTGTATAAACTGTGAAGCTAACTCAGAGTCGTTTTCATCGCTACCAACCACCACTACAGGGATATTTAATGAATTTTTATCGGTCTCTCTGATGAATTCTTGTATGTAAATTGGATTGAATGTGCCGTCAAATAAAATTAAATCAGGGCTGACTGTTACAACAATATCGAGGGCCTCTGCTAAATCATCGGCTACAAAGATTTCGTGGCCTATCTGCCGAGCTAATTGTTGGACTTCAACCTCTTTGCTTATTACAACAATTCTGCGGAGTAAGCTCATTTTGCTGCAAAACCATTAGCTTTATCCCCCATTATCTCTTAAACAGCACCAGCATTTGTAAATACTGGATAAGTTATACCCGTAAAATGTATATATTTAAATCGACAGATAACGAGGAGCAACTTTAATTTTTTATGGGACGGGCCAATAATGTCACTGATTTGCCAAGCTAAAAGATGCATTAATATTATATGATAGTTTTATCGGACATTGTAGCGCGACCGATAAACAGAATCGAAAAGTATAGTTATGATGAGATGTTGCCTTTTCTTATAGGACGTCTTGGTGTCACGTGATCAAATGAAAGCAGACAGGGATAGACAGAATGCCTGGTATTATTATTGGGTGAGAAGCGGCAAAATTTTCTGAAGAAAAGGAAAATTTGTCCTTTGAAAAAAAATATGCAGCGTATTTAATTTTAGCATTTATGTATTTGTTATTTGGCTAACATCCACTTTTGTAAGAAGTTATATGCTTTAATGCGCAGCATGGCTAACGCCAGAAGCATCCCTGTCTTAATTTTGGCACACAAATTGCTCATTTCAATTCAGCATTCTTGTCGGCGTAGCTTTGGGCGACGTTAAAGCTTATATCCGATCAGGCAGGAAGCTGTTTAGATTTTAATATTTGATGAAGGTAAAAGCTTATGAATCCAATATCAGCGACAGAAACAGCAAGTGACATTCAGATGGATTATATGAAACTTCTGGTGACGCAGTTGCAAAATCAGAATCCTCTTGAGCCGTTGGACAACAATGAGATGGCTTCTCAACTGGCCCAATTTTCACAATTAAATCAGCTTGAGACGATGAACCGCAATTTTGAAAATGTACTTACATCTATCGAGAGAAACTATGCCAGCTCGTTATTAGGCAAGGTGGTTTCATTTGTTGCAGAAACGGAGACAGGAGCTGGTGATACTCAGAACGGTGTGGTCGAGCAAGTTTATCACAATCCTGACGGAAAAACATTGTTGGTTATAGGCGACCATATTATTGAGTTAGAGGATGTGATATCGGTACAAAACTAAAATTAGATTGATATTTACAAAATAGGGAGAATTAAAATGAGTTTTGCATTATCAGCAGGTGTTACAGGGCTGCAGGCCCATCAAAAAATGCTCGATGTTGCCGGTAATAACTTAGCCAATGTAAACACCACAGCTTTTAAGGCCAGTAGAATAACCTTCTCGGAGCTGCTGAGCGAGACAATAAAAAAGGCATCACAGCCGACCGCGAATGTAGGCGGTAACAATCCTCAGCAGATGGGAAGTGGTGTAGGGATAGCCAACATATCTCCCAATGTGGCACAGGGCAATATCGTAAATACGGGCAATCCTCTGGACTTGGCGATAGAAGGAGAAGGCTACTTTGTACTTAGTGACAGCCAACAAAGTATTTATACTCGTGCGGGGTTGTTCGCTGTTGATGCCGAGTCGAATTTGGTGGACCCTGGTACGGGCTATCTTGTGCAGCGTATCGGTCGTGAGGGAGAAAATGACGGTTTCCAGACGCCGGGTGATAGTAATGTTCATGTGCCTTACGATGCTGCAATGTCGGCCAATAGTACATCACAAATAAACGTGGCCGGCAATTTAAGTGCTGATGCGACGTTTGTTGATGGGCCACAAACGCAACTGATCAATTCAAACATAACTTATTCTACTAATAGTGGCACAGTAGCAACGACTGTGACAGAAATTGATCAGCTTGACCAGTTTAGTGGTGGAGCTGGTGCCGGCGGACAACTGGATACCGGCGAATCAGGAACGATTACCATTTCAGGATATAATCCCGACGGTACCGCATTTAGCAGTGGCCTCACATTTACCGTAAATCCGGATACAACGTTGGGAGATTTCATTACTCACTTGAATGATAATGTTCTTACCGGTGCGACAGCATCTTTGCTCAACGGCAAAATCCGCGTAACTGATGATAGCAGCGGTTTCAGCAAGACAGACATTGCTCTGTCATACTCGGACGATGGTTCACTGACCATGCCAGGGTATTTTGAAATACTGACTGTAGGTGGAGAGGAGGTCAAGAACGTTAGTATTACAATTTTTGACTCTCAAGGTGGTAAGCATGTTTTTACCGGAGCATTTGTTAGGACGGATACGTCCAATATATGGGATATGGTATTGACTTCGATCACCGGCGATGTCTATCAGATAACACCGGATAATCGCAGAATCGAAAATATAGCTTTTAATGCCAGCGATGGCTCTTATAGCGGCTTGAGCGGCTCTGATTCCTCGCAATTTGTAGTAACTTTTGCACATGATACTGCGGATCCACAAGCCATCGATATCTGGATGGGTTCCGCAGGCCAGATGGACGGCTTAACACAATTCAAGGGAAGCTCTACTACGGTAGCAAGGGAGCAGGATGGTTATGAAGCCGGACGGCTTGCAACCGTATCGGTCAATAATGAAGGGATTGTTATTGGTGCGTTCTCTAACGGCATCAAGAAAAACATTGCGACTCTGCAAATAGCGTTGTTCCAGAATACAACGGGTCTTGAAAGCGTCGGCAGTGGGTATTTCATTCCTTCTGCCAACTCGGGTGGGGCGGTGGCTACACAGGCGATGACCGGTGGAGCCGGCTGCATTCATGGAGGAGCATTGGAAAAGTCCAACGCTGATGTAGCAACCGAATTTGTTAATCTGATTCAAGCCCAGAACGGTTTTCAGGCCAATGCGAGAAGCATCAGAGTCGCCAATGACATCTTACGGGAATTGAGTAACCTTATCAGATGACGGCAGATGCATTAATCATAGATAAGCTAAATACGATCGTTCTGGCGCTTACGCCTATAGAGCGGTGGAAAGCTGCCAGGCGGTTAGATAGTAACTTTATGGCTGAGCAGTGGTTTGTTCTAATAGTGGTAGTGGCTTTGATTGCATTGACGGCTTTGCTTCTCTGGATTAGCTATAGCAAGATAACGGAGGAAAAGAAAATAGTAGAGCGCTTATTTCTTGAGTACGCCGAACGTAGGGGCTTAAGCGAGCGAGAACAACAAATCCTGCTGGAAGTCGCTAAAGGCAGTGAGCTTAAACGAAAGGACGCTATCTTCACTGTGCAGAATGCCTTTGAGCGTGGTGCTATCAATCTAATCCGCCGAGGCGGAACATCGCAGTCCCGTGAGGGATCCGCCACGGCGGATGTGCAAACCCCTCAAGAGAGTGAACAGTTAAAAACAGAATTATCTCTTTTGCGCGAAAAGCTCGGGTTTAAGCCTTTTGATTCAATTGAGGCATTTTCAGAAAGCAGACTAAGCAGTAAGCAAATACCAATCGGCAAGAAAGTTTACATAACACGCCGAACCACGCGAAGTGCAGAGGATATTGAGGCAAGAGTTGTCGATAACAATGATAAGGAGCTGATGATAAAGTTAAAGGTTCGAGTAAAGGTTACCTTCGGTGAAACTTGGCGTGTACACTATTACGCCGGTAAAACGGTTTGGGAGTTTGACACTTCTGTGACAAGTTCCGATGGTAATAGCCTTGCTCTGAATCATAGTGAGAGTGTACAGCTCATTAATCGTAGGCGATTTTTACGTGTGCCGGTTCACAACCTTGCTTTCATCTCGAAATTTCCATTTGCCAGAGCTATTGATGAAAATGGCCAAGAAAGCGACATATTTTCAGATATGGCGAAGGGTGTAGCAAAGGTATCCAGTGACACATGGAAGCCGTTGGAGTTTGTTCATGCCGTTGTCACAGAGCTGGCAGGGCCTGGATTGCGAATAGAAGCGCCTATGAAGGTAAAAGCCGGAGAGAGAATTTTGGTAGTATTCAAGTTAGATACGGAAAGAGAAAATATGTCTCCAGCTACTACATCAAAAATAGTAGAGGATATAGGCGAGGTTAAGCACAGCAAAGCCACCAAGAACGGTTACTCAATAGCAGTTGAATTGATAGGTTTGAGAGACACCGACATCAGAGAGCTAATACAGGCTACCAATTCAGCTTCTTTGAGAGTCGGCACCGAAGGTCAGGACGATTCGGCTTTTGTTGAAGGTAACGACAGTCAGACAGAAATAGATGCTGTTGAGCCTATAACTGCACAAGGAGTTCAGCAATGACAGATGCAGCAGTGCAAGTCAGTGCGACCGTTGATGCGTTAATGCAAGAATTCGACATCATAACGCACAATCTGGCCAATGTAAGCACTACCGGATACAAGCGTATATGTAACACATTTTCAAAGTCCCTCGAGGCACAACAGGCCCAAGCAGAAGCAATTCGCCGCGGCGAATCGGATTTGGGTTCAGCACTTGATTTTTCACAGGGCAATATTGTCGAGACGGATAGACCGCTGGACTTTGCTTTGTATGGTAAAGGCTTCTTTGTGATGGAGACACCTGATGGGCCGCTATATAGTCGCAATGGGATATTTCGTACAAACCAAAACGGCCAAATTGTTAATTCAAACGGAGCGCTTGTGGCGGGACAGACAGGTCCTATTATAATACCGCAGAACACGGGGCTTTCAGAACTACATGTCTCAACTGATGGAACTATCAGCGCGGCAGGTACAACTGTCGGTAAATTCAAAATTGTTGACTTCGCAGACAACGAAAACAAACTCATACCAGCCGGTGCTAACTGCTACTGCGTCCCCGACGGAGGGCAGGATATACAACCGACTGATGTGGAAAATGTAGTTGTAAAACAGGGCTATCAGGAAGCCTCCAATGTTAAGCTAATTGATGAGCTGGTGGATATGATAACGGTATGCCGACTTTACGAGGCTAATATGAAGCTTGTTTCAAGCAAAGGTGACACATCCGGCAGCATTATAGGAGTAGCAATGGGCTAAAGACGAATAGACGTGCGGTAAAATCACACGTTAAATATTTAGCCCCGCAATCTATTGCGGGATTCCAAAATAAGGAGAAAATAATATGTTAAGAGCATTTTCTACCGCAGCAACGGGTATGACGGCCCAGCAGATGATGGTGGACGTGATTGCTAATAACCTCGCTAACATCAATACTACGGGCTTTAAGCGAAGCCAGATTGACTTTCAGGATTTGCTTTATATCAAGATGAGAGAGTCCGGCACCGAGGTAGCTTCTGGTATAAATGCACCCGGTGGTCTGGAAGTCGGCAGTGGAGTGCGTCCTGCATCTACGATAAAGGTTTTTACCGCCGGTGAGTTTCAAAATACCGGTAGAAAGCTTGATATTGCTATAAGAGGTGACGGCTTTCTGCAGGTAACATTACCAAATGGCGATATTAGATATACCCGCGATGGTGCGCTGCAAATAAACGCTGAGGGGCAGTTGGTAAGCACCACTGGCTATCCGGTAGAACCGGCTGTTACTGTTCCCACTGATGCAGTCTCCATCGATATCGGAAAGGATGGAGGAGTCAATGTTACCGATTCTGCGGGCACTTCATCAGTCGTCGGCACTATTCAGTTAGTCCGGTTTCCCAATCCGTCAGGACTATCCAGCGAAGGAGATAACCTGCTGGCAGAGACCGAGGCAAGCGGCACACCTACGACCGGAACAGCCGGCGAAAATGGATTCGGAGCTATTCAGTCGGGCTTTCTGGAAAAGTCAAATGTCCAAATGGTAACCGAGCTGGTCAATCTTATCACTGCACAGCGTGCATATGAGATAAACTCCCGCGCAATAAGGGCGGGAAATGATATGCTCCAAACTGCAAATAATATGGTTCAATAAGGATCGTTATGAACATTAAACCGGTTAGCTTTATTATAGTCACTTGCATAGTAGTGTTATCACAATTTTGTCGGGCATCGGCGAATAATAATGGTGATAGTGTGCGCAAGGATTCTGCTTTACAGATTTATCTGCCGAGAGAAGTTACAATAGAAGACGATTCTTTGAAATTAGGTCGGGTTAGCATAATTCGGGGAGAGGAATCACTTGTAGCTAAAGCAAGCGAAATTATGTTAGGGCGTTTTTCATTGCCTGGCCAAAGAATTGTTTTGGGCCGATCCGTTGTGCTAAGCAGATTGGCCTGTAATGGCATTTCAGCCTCGCAAGTTGCGTTGACCGGCTCGGAAGAAATAACGGTAAAAAAACAACACAAGGTTATCAAAGGTAGCGAATTTGTTGAGCTGGCAGCCTCATTTCTGAAAAAAAGCCTGTCAGACGGTTTGGTTTGCCAGGCTAAGCCCGTACGGATGCCAAAAGATTTGTTTTTGCCCATGTCGTATAAAGATGTAACGCTGTCTCCACACCTGATAGAGGGCGCTGTGCCTAATCAAGCCAAAGTTCGGGTTTCTGTGCTGGCTCCCGATCAGGTCGGCAGCAGCAATGAGATAGGTGCTGCTATAGTGACCTTTCGCCTGAAATTTAAATGTCGCCGGGTAGTGACACTGACCGAGATTTCTGCAGGTGCTGTCATCGGTCCTGAAAACGTCAAGATAGAAAGAATCGTGACGGATTATCCTGAAGCGGCAAATTGGAGTCCGCCATACGGCCTTATCGCCAGGCGTAGGCTGCCGGCAAATACGATTATTCAGCCGAATATGTTAGGCTCCATCAAGCCGGTCCGCCGCGGCGGAGCCATCAAACGCAACGACACAGTTGTAATTAGAGTTGAAATGCCCGGACTTATTGTCACAGCACTGGGAAAAGCTATGCAGCAAGGCTATGCCGGTGAGTGCATAAAAGTCCGGAATATAGATTCGCAGCGGATAATTGTAGCAAAGATCAATGAAGATAGAACCGTACAACCGATTTTTTAGAGTCCCACGTGATACGTGGAGCTGAATATTTAGCCCTGCAATCCCTCGTCCCTGCTCGGGCCTGCTGCGAACATGGCCGAGGGGACAGGTTTATTGCGGGGTTGAAAAGGAAGAACAAATGAATAATAAAATAGTGTTTGTGCTTATCCTGCTTGTCTTCGTACTCTGGCCGATTACGCCGATGGCGGACTTACAGGCCGGCTCCATTTGGGCCAAGAGAGATAAAACCATGAAAGAGCTGTATGCCGACGATATCGCCCGTAACATAGGTGATGTTCTAACTATCTTGATTACAGAAGATAGTAAGGTCGATAACAAGGCAAAAAGAGACTTGAAGAAGGGAACCGATCGCTCAAGCACCTTTAACGGAAACTTGAATATAGACCATATTCTGCCGAGTATGCCTGGTTTTACTATGGAAGCTAAAACTAATAGTGAGCTTACAAGCAAAGCCGACTACAAAGATGAGCGTAGCTTTGTCGATCGGGTCACCGTAGTAGTTATAGATGTCCTGCCGAACCAGAATCTCATCGTTATAGGTACTCGTTACCGTAATATCTCAAATGACATACAAAACATTGAAGTAAGCGGCATAGTAAGGCCCAGCGATATTGCGTTTGATAACACGGTTAAGAGCGAGCAGGTGGCAAACTTTCGTATTGTAACTAAGAATGGTGGAGTTTCGGATTCCTATACCAAGCCGGGCTGGCTTGGGCGTATATTCGATATTTTGTGGCCGTTCTAAAATTAGAATTTAGAATTGAGAATTACAAATTTCTACGTTTTAAATTCTCAATTCTTTATTCTTAAACAAACGAGTTTTGAAGGTGAAGCTTATGAAATCAAAAAATAGAACAAGAGCACAACAGCGCAAAATTGGATTTTGCGTCTTTAGCGTTGTGTCTTGTCTCTTGAGTCTTGCGTCTGTTGGACGGTGTGAGCGAATAAAAGATATCGTTGATATAAAGGGTATTCGCGGTAATCCGCTTGCCGGCGTAGGATTGATCATAGGTTTAGCCGACACCGGCGATAGCACACTGCCGTCGCGGCAGATGCTGACTAACATTTTGAGGGAGGCCGGCATAATTCTTACTCCTTCCGACCTGACCGGCGGTAACATTGCTGTTGTTATGGTTACAGCCGAGCTGGGTCCTTTTGATCGTGAAGGCTCACGCATTGACGTTGATGTCTCTGTTATTGGAGATGCCAAGAGCCTTCAAGGTGGGATGCTTTTGCCGACTCCATTGAAGGGCCTTAATGGTCAGGTTTATGCAATAGCTCAGGGTGGTGTTTCGACCGGCGGCTGGGTGGCATCAGGGGAAAAGGCAAGCATCACCAAGAACCACCAGAACGTTGCGCGAATCCCAAACGGTGCCATAGTGGAAAAGCAAGAATTAGCGACGTATGTCGAATACATTGCCGGCCATAGGTTTATCACGCTTAATCTTAGAAACAGCGATTTTTCCACCGCAGAGCAAATAAGCAAAGCCATTAATCAGCTCTACCCGAATAGTGCACTGGCAATTGATGCCGGCACAATCAAAGTTAACATTCCTAATGAGGTTAGTCAGGCGGGCATAGCCAGCTTTATCGATGATATTACAAAGCCGCAAGTGACGGTTGATGTCCCTGCGGTGGTGGTTATTAATGAGCGCACCGGCACTATTGTAGTGGGTGAAAATGTCGGTATCTCAGCAGTGGCGATTTCACAAGGCAGCTTGGTAGTAAAGGTTAAGGAAACCGCGAATGTTTCCCAGCCGACCGCGCCTTTTTCCGATGCGGGAACTACAGAGGTTATTCCCGAATCTATGGTGGATGTCGAGGAGAGGAATGCGCATTTGATTCCCGTCTCCCGTGCGGTCACTATCTCAGAATTGGCTAAGGCCCTCAACGCTATAGGAGCAACACCAAGAGACCTAATAGCAATATTTAATGCCCTGAAGAAGGCAGGTGCTCTTCAAGCAGAGCTGCTAATAATGTAGGAGAAATTTTAATGGATAGCTCCGGATTGATATTAACCGAGCCGGTTTTACCACCAGCACCGCTCCAGCTTGATGCTCAATATCAAATACTCGATACTCATCGAGCATCGAGCATCGAGAATCGAGAATCAAGAGAGCAAATAGCCAAAGACTTCGAGTCGCTTTTGCTCCATAAGCTATTAGAGGAAATGAAAAACACCATCGGGGATTGGGGCTTTAGTAAAGATGGAGTTTCCAAACAGGTGCAGGGAATATTTTGGCTACAACTGGCTCAAGATATTGCGAGTAAAGGCGGCTTAGGGTTGTGGAAGAATATATATGAGTTTTTAACACATACCGAGCAGTCAAATGAGAAGATAGATTTGCTAAATGAAAATATATGAAAGTGAAAGAAATTACAATACAAGATAAGGTTAACTCCGTTAAAGACCCTCGATTAGAGGACTCAGGTCTCCAAGAAAAAGTCTCTGACGCAGTTAATGAGCTGCTGGCTGTTTTAGACAAGGATATACAGCATATACAGGATAGCTTGTCCTGGTTAAATGAGCTGCGAAAATTGGTCCTCAAGAGAGATGACACGGCTTTGGGCAAGCTGCTTGAAAGTATTCGGGTTGAAGCAGACGTTTACACTGCTAATGAGTCAAAACGCCGTTCCATACGAGAAGATTTGGCCAATGCTCTTGGCTGTAGCGTTGAGCAGATGACTCTGTCGGCGCTGGAAAGAGCGTTGCCAAAAGAAGAAAAAGTTCAAGTAGAAAATAGAAAAACGAGGCTGAGAGAGCTGATTAAGCAGCTCAGGAGGGAACATTTGAGTACGGCATTGCTTTTGTCGGACTGTGCGAGTTTCAACAAACGCCTTTTCAAAGCTCTTTTTGACCTCGACGGCAAAGAAACGGTTTTTTACCGTCCAAGCGGTGCGGCCAAAAGGCAAACTAGCATGAATTTTGTGAATATGCAATTTTGATAAATTATAGCGGCAGAACCTCTAGTAAATTGCGGGGTTCACAATGGTGCCGGAATGGAGTCACCGGATGCAGGATTATTCGATAGCAATGAGCGGCCTTGATGCGGCGCAGAAGGCTTTTGATGTAATCGGCAATAATATTGCCAATGCTGCCACTGACGGCTATCACCGTCAGGAAGTAAATCTCACTCCGGCATATTCAAATCAGGTCGGTTCGATTTTATTAGGCGGCGGCGTTGATATCACCAGTATTGTCAGGTCAATAGACAGCTTTTTAGAGAAGGAAATTGTCTGGCAAAAATCCCTGTTAGAGCAGGTTTCACAAGAGCTTACTACGCTGGAAAACGTCGAAAACATATTCGGTGAGTTTTCCGCCGGCAGCAGTCTGAGCAAAACAATAGATGAGTTTTTCAACTCATTGCAGGATCTTAGCGCTCATCCCTTAGAGATTGTCTGGCAAAACCAGGCTGTAACAGCCGGCCAGAATTTGGCCGACCACTTCAGAACATTAGGAGAATTTCTGACCAGACTGGAAAATCAGATTCAATTAGAAGCTGAAAATACTATTGAGCGAATTAATACGCTGATAAGCCAGATAGCAGAACTAAATGATAACGTAGAAAGAATTGAAATAAACGGAGGCCAAGCCAATAACTTGCGTGATCAAAGAGACCAGCACATAGTGGAGCTGGCCGAGTTAGTCCGTATAGAGACTCGAAGTCGAGAGAACAGCGTAGTTGATGTCAGCATACTTGGTTTACCTGTAGTGTCCAAAACCTCTGCCACACAATTAGAGGTTGGTTTGAAAGAAGACATGTCTCTGGGTATTTCAGCATCAGGTGCACACAGTTACAGCACCAGCGTGCAAGGCGGACGGCTTGGTGCATTATTGTCGTTGAAAAACGAAATTATCTCTGGATTTCACGACGACCTGGACGCATTAGCAAAGGCTATAATACAGTTGGTAAATCAATACCATGTTCAAGGGGTAAGCTCGGAAGGCTCATTTACTGAGCTGACCGGGTGGCAGATGACAAGCGAAAATCTTGCTGACTTCGACCCACCTGTAAACGATGGCAAAATATATATAAGAGTTACCAATATCGATACGGGCGAGGTGACACGCCATGAGATTGATATTAATGCCTCAACCGATTCTCTAAGCACCATAGCCTCGGCTATCTCAGCTATTACCGGCTTAGATGCTTCTGTCAATTCTTCGAGGCTGAACATTCAGGCTCAAACCAACTATAAATTTGATTTTCTGCCAGCCGTTTTACCTGAGCCAACAGCAAGTAATCTGACCGCAACGTCGCCACCAGTTATATCCGTATCAGGGATTTACGAAGGCGCAGAGAATCAGACCTTCACCTTTACAGTGGTAGGTACCGGCTCGGTAGGCAACGGTGATTTACGGCTTGAGGTAAAAAACGGCGATGGCGAGGTTATTACTACATTGAACATTGGTGCCGGCTACGCAGCAGGTGATAAGCTTGATTTTGGAAATGGAATCAAAATATCCGTAAGTACCGGCGATTTGAATGTGGGTGACAGTTTTGAGATTGACGCTTTTGCTAATACTGACACTTCCGGCGTGTTGGCTGCCGTTGGGATCAATACCTTCTTTTCCGGCAGCGGCGCAACGGATATGGCGGTTCGCTCTGGTCTAATAAATGCGCCTTATAAAATAGCAACGGCACTGGGAGCTGGTATGACCGACAACACTAATGCTCTGCGGATGGCAGATTTGAAAAACCAGGCTGTAAGCAGTTTGAACGGTCAGACGCCCGCTGTGTTCTATCATCAATTGATTGCAAATATAGGTCAAGAAATTTCCGTTAAACAAATGCGGCAGGACAATCTCGAGACCATGGTTCAGAACCTTGTCAATAGACGGAATGAGATAAGCGGCGTCGATATTAACGACGAAGCTGCTCGATTATTGATTTTCGAGCAGATGTTTCAAGCAATAAGTAAATATCTAAGCACAGTTCAATCGTCAATTGTTGCTATGATGGAAATAATATGATCGGCCAAGCTTAATTGAAGGGCTTCAAATGAGCGGAACGCTGAGCAACATTTATAATAATGTTAATTTTGCATTGCATTTGCATAGCGAGGCAATGGCTCGCCTGCAAGAACAGGCATCCACCGGCTCTCGAATAAATCGTGCCTCGGATGCTCCATCCACCGCATACAAGGTATTAGGGCTGAATTCTCAGCAGTCGTCACTGACAAATTATATAGACAATCTGTCGGAGGTGATCCAGACTTTAGAGATTACCTCAACTATTATTGGCAACCAGGTCTCGGAATTCTCCGAGGCTCGAACACGCCTAACACAAATTGCCAACAGTATCTATGGAGAACGGAATCAAGAGAGGATTGTAGGTGGAATCAACGATATACTCGAGCAGGTAGTGTCACTGGCTAATACCAAACATGCAGGCCAATACCTGTTTGGAGGAAGCGATTCGACATCGGCGCCGTACGTTGTGGAACGTGTTGACGGAGAAATCGTTAGTGTAACCTATCAGGGAAGCGATGAGAATCGAAATGTAGAGGTGGCACCTGGATTGGAATCTTCAGCCTTTTACATAGGTGATAATATCTTTCGTTGCCGTAATCGTGGTGCTCCGATTTTTCTGGGTGATACCGGTGCCACAGCCGGCACAGGTACATCAAGCGTCACCGGTGATACCTGGCTGATGGTAACTTATGACGACACCAATTACAAGCTCTCAATCGATGATGGAGCAAGCTTAGTAACTGTTCCCATTGGCGGGGACACCAATCAGGCTGTAACTGATTCACGAACAGGAAAGGTGCTATACGTGGACAGTACACAAATAAACAGCGCCGGGGTAGAGATGATAAGCATACCTGGAACATACGATATATTTGATACCCTTATCAGTATTCGAGATATATTGAGAAATGAAAGAGAGCTCTCCGAAGCTCAACTGCAAGAGCTGCTTAATAATTCGCTGAGTTCCTTGGAAGAGATAAACAATCTGCTGGTACGAGCTGAGGTCTCTGTAGGGTCAAAAATTGGATTTCTGGAAAATCTCAAGAGCACGCTTAATGATCAAAAGTATAATACGGAGGACGAAGCCGATCGTTTGCAGGAAGCTGACATAGCTCAGGTAGCTATAGATCTTTCTCGACGTGAGCTTTTATACCAGATGTCGTTATCGGTAGCTGCAAGGCTTATGTCTGTATCGCTGCTGGATTTTGTCAGTTAACTACCGAATAGAAACATTTTAGAGGAAACGTAAGCGTTCACGGGAAAACCGCATTTTTGTCATTGCGAGCGAAGCGAAGCAATCTAAAATCGTACGTTTTTGAGATTGCTTCGGCCTAAAGGCCTCGCAATGACACAAAAACGCCTTATTTTCTGTGTGAACGGTTACGAGGAAACGATGTTATGATACAAGAAGATGGCTTTGAGCAGGAGGATTTTGGCAACAATTATGAAGATTTACAGCAGCTCGGTGATTGTTATACCTCTGTCGGTGACTATAGTAATGCCCGGCACTGCTATGAAAGGGCGGCGTCGTTAGGACCCGATGAGCCGGGCCCATACGTGGGGCTGGGGGTAGTAGCTCTGCAGAACAATCTGCTTGAGGATGCAGAGATAGCTTTTCGGGTTGCCTGTCGGCTGGACTCTAATTGCGCCAAAGCACATACCGGTTTAGCTATGGTCTCTCAACAAAGGCAAGAGTACGGTCAAGCATTCGAACGATATATGAGGAGCCTTGAGCTGGATAGTGACAACATAACCGCACTTTTAGGATTGTTCCAGACGTCCTGCCGGATGGGCTCATTCGCAAAGATTATCTATTATTTACAGATTTACCTGGATATGCACCCGGGTGACACCGCCGTTATGTTCTCTCTGGCGGCACTTTATATGAAAGACAGCCGATTTGAAAAAGCCCAAAAAATGCTGATGGACATTTTAGCTTTAGACCCGGTTAATCGAGATGCAGCTAATCTTCTTGAAGAGATAGAACACAATTTAGCGCATGTCCCGCACCAATTTTGAGAAAGGTCGCAGTGTTTCTCACCATTATATTTTAGATGCATGTCTTTCGAGCCGGCTCAGGACGGATAAAAAAAATTGGCGCGGGAATAAGGAGATAAGACCCGGTGAAAGTCCGCAATGCCGATATAATTCCGGATGAAAAGACCTATCTTTTAGATGAGCTTCAGAGCTTATTAGAAGAGCAAATAAGGCTGACACATCGGGGCAATTTACCCAATAATCATTTTGAGCTCTTGAGCAGAAAGGCTGTCTTAATTGTGGAAAAAATAAAGCAGGCAAAAATTCTCCAAAGGCCTGAATTTGAAAATCGGCGAAAGCATTTGCAGAAATTGTACCAACAGTTGAGCTTGATTATTGCAGCTCAGAAAGCAGATATCACTGAAAGAATAAGCCGAGTCCGTAAGGCGAAGAAAACCATGAGGGCATATCGTAATTATATTTGATTGCAAAAAGAGGTAAATGGTTATTGGTTAAATGGTGATTAGTTAAATAGCATGTTCAATCACCGATCACCATGCTCTGTTGAAAAGGGGCCGGGTCATTTCGACCGAAGCGTCCCCAAGGGACGCGAAGTGGAGAAATCTGTTAAAAAATAGATTTCTCGATTCGCCTTTCGGCTCGCTCGAAATGACAGTTATGGTGTTTTCACCAGAGCATAATTACCAGTTACCAATCATCAATTACTAATCATCAATTACCAATTACCAATTGACTTTAATTTAAGCGACGGCGTTTTTAGACGATAATAGATTTTTAGAGTAATGCCGTTCAAAGACCTGTGAACTATGTATATAAAGCAATAGAAAGGCGAATACATGTCGGATTTGCGGCTTCCTGGTATTTTAACAGGGATTGATACAAATACGCTAATCGCTCAGCTAATGGCTGTCGAACGACGTACACTTAATGTGTACGAGCAGCGCAAAAGTCTTTGGGAGGAGAAAAAAGAAGCTCTGAGCACTTTGGAAACTAACTTACAGTCCTTGAGAAGATCGGTTGCAGCTCTCTCCGAGGCTCAAGAATTACGTGCTTTTACTATCGCGTCTAGTGACAGCGATGTATTAACTGCTGAGGCGTCCAACAGCGCTTTTGAAGGTAATCATACGGTAGTAATTAACCAGTTAGCTACTGCCGCGCGGTGGGTTCACACAAGCGGACTCGAATATACCGAGGATTACGTTGAAGACGGCACCTTTATTTACTCCTACAACAATAAGGAAGCAATAATAACAACTACCGAGACTACAACGTTGCAAGATCTGGTTGGTCTAATCAATAATGATGCGAATAATCCAGGCGTGACTGCAAGTCTCTTATATTATAATGGTACTTATCATCTGGTAATGAACGGCAATGACGCCGGTTCTGATTATCAAATCTCCATTAACTCAAGTAATACGGAACTATTGGAGGCTGATTCGGCTTTTACTATTGATTCCGACAGAGCTACACTTAGCACTAAAATTACAATGCTCGACCAGTTCACCGGCACTCTTGGAGATAGCGATGGCGCAACTATACGAATAAATGGAACCGACCATTATGGCAATACGATAACTCAGGCGGAAGTTAATGTCACAAGCAATACCAAGCTTAGCCATCTTGTTGCAGAAATTGAAGACGCTTTCGATGGGAATGTTAAAGCTACATTGGAGAACGGCGAGATTGTTGTGACTGATAAGGCTCATGGTGCGAGCAGTTTTTCGATAACTTTTGAATACGACCCCGGCTCAGGTTCAACATCGCTGACATTGCCTAATATGGCTGTTTCAACAGCAGGCGGCAGTACAACAGCCGACCTCTCAGGTTTTACACAATCAGATTTTATTCAAACTCAATCAGCTCAGGACTCACAGATTCAGGTTGATAGTTTTCCGGAGATAGCTTCAGCAGTATCCGAGGTGCAAACCATGAGCCGTGACCCTCTTGCGGATAGCGGTTATTACTATCTAACTAATGAAGGGCAGACAACAGGACAAATTCAATATGACGCCTCTCCTTCTGAGATACAAGCCGCACTTGAAGAATTATCAACTGTTAATGCTGGTGATATAACGGTGGCAGGAGGTGATGAAGGTTTAAAGGATGGTGACGTAACATTTACATTTAGCACCGCCTTAGGTGATGTTAGTATGATTATGGTTGATGGGAGCAACCTTGGTCCGGGTACTTCAGCCGTTACAGTCGCGGGAACAACGAAAGGTATCCCCGCTTACATTAACAGAAGCTCTAATACAGTTAACGATGTTATTGGCGGTGTTACATTACATTTGCACGATACAACTGAGACTGGAGAGGAGATAACCCTGACCAGAGATATCGGTTCGGTCAAAACAAAACTGAATTCTGTGGTTAATGCTTATAACGCCGCTGTGGCATATATACAGGAAAGGACGTCATACAATAATGATTCAAAGACGGCCGGTGTGTTAATGGGAGACTACACCGTTTCAAACATCATAAGTCAGCTTCGCACGCCACTTACAGGTCAGACCAGCGGATTTATCGAGGATGTCGATGCCTTTCTAACTCCCGGCCATATCGGTCTCGAGCTTGATAGAGATGGACAGTTGAGCCTGGACACAAATGTTTTTGATGAAGCGATAGCCCAGGACTATATGGATGTTCTTGCTATAATCGGAGCCGACAAGACCGGCAGCAGTGACAGCAATACAATCGAGTTTTACACCGCCAGCAGCGATTACACCACAGCAGGTACTTATGATATTGAGGTAGAGATAAGTAGCGGAGCAATAAGTAGCGCCAAAATCAAACTTTCAACTGAATCCACATACCGTGATGCGACCTATAGCAATAATATTGTCACCGGCAACTCTACCTTCAATGACAATGGCGATCCCGTATACCCAGAGAACGGCCTTCAGTTAAGCGTTGATTTAAGCCATGATGGAACTTTCACAGCGACGGTCAGAGTAAAACAGGGCTTTGCCGGTACAATTGAAGACGCTCTGGACCGAGTGCTTAAGGTAACGACCGGCCCGCTCAAAATCGATCAGAAATATGTTGACCAAACTATAGAGAATTTGAAGGATAAAATTGATCTTGAAAATTATCGGCTGACTCAAAGAGAAGCCAGGTTGGTAAAACGCTTTGCTCGTTTAGAGAAAACTTTAGCTTTGCTGCAGAGCCAGATGCTTTCCTTAGGTTTTAGTGATTGATAATTGTGGATAGTAACTATTTAACCAGTCACCAATTACCATTTAATGTTTCTTTTTCTCTGCCGCAATCGGTAAATCATAGCCAGCACCTGTGCTACTGCTATGTATAGAGTTTCTGGAATAGGATTACCTGGCTCAACAGTGGAATATATTGTTCTTGCCAGCTCCGGCTTTCTAACTATAGCAACTCCGTACGACCGCCCAATTGATATGATTTTTTCCGCCAAATAATCTGCTCCTTTTGCCAACAGAACAGGCGCTTCCATTGCCTTGGACTCGTAACGTAATGCCACAGCTACGTGTGTTGGGTTGACAAGAATCACATCAGCTTTGGGCACTTCCTGCAGGAAACGTTTCGTGGACATCTGGAGTTGGATTCTACGAATCCGAGACTTGACCTCAGGTGAACCTTCTATATCCTTGCGCTCCTGTTTTACTTCCTGACGCGTCATCTTTAGTTCCTGCAAGTATTTCCATTTCTGATAAAAAGCATCGGCGAGACCAATTGCAAGAAGCACAATGCCAATGCGTAAACCTAATCCAAATATTATCTTGGCGATAGCAACGATTATCTGGCCGGTCCCACTCCATCTAAGTGCGGCAAATATGTCAAACCTGCTTCGAATATACAGCCAGGCAACGATGGAAACAAAAAACAGTTTTGCGATAGATACGGCTAAGTGTACCAAAGAGCGAGTGTTTATCAGTTTTTGCAATCCAGTCACCGGATTTATCGCATCGAATTTCAGTTCTATAGCAGACGGTGCGAAATTAAAGCCACCAATAACAACACCGGTTAGAACAGACGCCGCAACAAGTGCCATGAGAATAGGGCTGATAATTAGAATTGAATCAACTATTTTGTCATTGAAAAAGTGAAGGAATGTCCTGCTATCAGCGAAAATGTTAGTTTGTCCAGAGAGGCCAAGTTTGGTTTTCAAGACGAACCATTCCAGCAGACTCGGTGCCAACAGGGCAATCATCAATACCAAAGCCATAAGCGTCGCGACTGATGCCAGTTCTTGGCTTTGTGGTATTCGGCCTTTCTGTTTGGCTTTTTTTAGCCTCCTCGGCGTCGGCTGTTCTGTCTTTTCTGCAGCGGGCTTGTCGGGCATACTCTGTACCTGTCAAGAAGTCAGAAGACGGAAGTCAGAAGACAGAAGTCAAAACAACACCTCTGTCCTCTGTAATCTGTTCTCTGTTCTCTGTCCTCTGTCCTCTGTCCTCTGTTTTCTGTCCTCTGTCCTCTGTTTATAAAGGCAGCAATTTGCCCATCCAGTCGCCAAATTCAGCTATAAAGTCGTTGATAAATGGCAGAAATATTACTGCCATAAAAAGTCCCATGCCTACTCGCAACGGCAAACTAATAAACAAAATATTCATTTCCGGAACGATGCGTGCTAATATTGCTAACAGGAATAATAATAACAAAAATGCTGCCAACATCGGTGCGGCTAATCTTAAACCGGCTAAAAACATTGCTGAGCCGGCTTTAATAACTCCATTGGTCAAAACCGATATTGTGGGGATGCTACCAGCCGGAAACACTTCGAAACTGCGTGATATAATCAATAAAAATAAATGGTGACCGTTGGCGCTTAAAAAAAGAATTATGAATATCATTTCCAACAAGCTGCCCAGCGGTTGAGTTCTTTCACCTGTCAGGGGATCAAAAACCTCTGCCATCATAAAACCCATCTGTCGTTCGATAATCCGTCCACTGAAATTAACCACGGAAAATATACAAACGACGACTAATCCCAGGGCCAATCCGTATATGGCTTCATTGGCAATCAACAATATAACTTCTACGAAAGAAGGCTGCTTTGGATTTCTGACTTGAGCAGGGATAGCTGAAGGTATAATGAGGGAAAAGAAAATTGCCAGCAACACAGTCACTGCAACCTTTATCCTCACGGGGATGCTTTTCCAGCCAAAAACAGGAAGCAGCAGGAAAAGCGCGGAAATCCTGGTCAGCACCATCGCAAAACAGAGCAGTTTTTCGAGCATCCCGTTAGAAATCTCCATAAAATAGGCTATAAAGTTGGCATTCCCCCTTCTTTCTGCATCCCGGTCCTCCAGCAGTCGCGTTTCTAATGGGAAGCATTTCTTGCCTCAATCAGTGCCCAATATTCTGGACAAGACTAAAAATCTCGCCGGCGAATTTTAGGGCGATCTGCAGCATCCAGCCACCGCAAAGGAGTGTGACAACGCCCACTGCCAGAAGTTTTGGAACTATCGTTAAGGTCATATCGCGTATGGAAGTCACCGCCTGAAGCAGTGTAACCGTTACGCCCACCACTATGCAGGTTATGAGAATTGGAGCAGTTAAAAGCAAAGCTGTCTCGAGGGTGCGACGACCCAGATATAGAGCAAAACTACTATCCATAACTTGTATCTCGTTACTCAATGCTCGATTCTCGATGAGTATCGAGTATCTGGCATCGAGCATCTCTGGTTATTTGAAACCTAAGCTAAGGCTTTTTGCCAAGAGTCCCCATCCGTCAACCAGAATGAATAATATTAGCTTGAAAGGCAGCGAAATCATCATCGGCGGCAGCATTATCATACCGGCACTCAGCAGAACACTCGCAATAACCATATCCACTAACAAGAAGGGTATGAATAAAAGACAGCCTATCTCGAATGCTGTGCGAAATTCACTGATAATAAATGCCGGAATTACAATATGCAGCTTTGTATCCATCACCCTGGCAGGATGTTCTGTCTTAGCCATCTGGACAAAGAGAGCTAAATCTGTTTTTCTGCTCTGGCGGAGCATAAACTCCTTAATACAATCGCCAGCCTTGATACCCGCTGTGGGGAAATCGATTTTGTCCGTAAGATAAGGCTGAATAGAAACATTATTAATCTTAGAATATGTAGGAGCCATTGTATATAGCGTCAGAAACAATGCCAGGCCTATAATGGCAATGGTAGGGGGGATGGTTTGCGTGGTTAATGCGCGACGAACAAAAGCCAGGACTATAACTATTCGTGTAAAGGATGTCATCATCACTAAAAGACTTGGCAGAATAGCTAAGCCGGTGAAGATAATTACAAGTTTTACCGGCAGCGACCATTCTTTGCCATTTTCCTCGTTGGTCGCGGCTTTATCTATGACTGTCATTAAATCGGTAATACTCGGAATTCCGGCCTCGACATCTGATCTTTGATTGCCGGTACTTAATTTCTGACGAGCAGCAGGCACAGAATATGGAGCATCGAGTTTCCCTGGCCAAACAGATGAGCTACTCGGCTCGGCTGAGCTTGCTGAGGTCAGTGTCAACAGCACAAAGGCTAAAAACAAAGGTCGTAGATCCGCTGCGGTGGAACAGATAACAGAGGATAGATGTGTTGTTTTGACTTCCGTCCTCTGTCTTCTGTCTTCCGTGCTCTGTCTTCCGTCTTCTGTCCTCTGTCGTCTGTCTTCCGTCTTCTGTCCTCTATCCGCTAACGCTACCATTTATATTCTCACATTGTTTTCCACTTCTTGTGATAAATCCCGTAAAGGACCAGAAGTCTTACGGGATGAAATGTCAGATAGGTCCTCTGCCGCGGCGGGTCCTAAGTGGGCTAAAGTCCTAATATTCTCGTTAGTGCTGCCTACAAGAAACCTTTGATTGTCTATTTCGATCAGATGTACTGCTTTTCTTGGTCCGATGTGGGTGGTTTCCATGATGTGGATTTTTTTACCGGGTGAATTAGTAATTCTTGGTAGCAGCTTCTTTGATATGTAAATCGCTGTTGCGCCCAGAACAATGACCAGGAGAACCGAAAGCATCATCTTAAAAAACAACTCTCCTTTGCCCATACTTTCGATTGTCTTTGCAGAAAAATTAGGGTCGTTTGCAAAAAGAGAACTTTCTCCTTCGGCTACGCTCGAGACAGTTTTTAGATTTGAGTTTTTCCTGCCATATTCTGCCTCAGCGGGCTTAGAAGATGTCTGAACAGACAGCGCAATCCGCCACGCTGCACCGACTAATGCAGTTGCCATAAGAAACGCAACAATTTTTTTCCTATGTCCTGTCACGCTGTAATACTCATTATCAATAACCAATTACCAATTAGGTGTGCAAATAGCGTGCCGAATCGCTAAAACGGGCATAAATGCACCGCTAACGTTGGTCCGCCGGGGCGGAACCGCAAAAGACTCGGACAAACCGTCCAAAAACTTGACAGACTCGGGTAAAATTATGGAGCGGATTATACTTCGTTGGACCTTCTGTTTGGTTAATTAGCTAATTTGTAACCGTTCACACAGAAAATAAGGCGTTTTTGTGTCATTGCGAGGCCTTTAGGCCGAAGCAATCTCAAAAACGTACGATTTTAGATTGCTTCGCTTCGCTCGCAATGACAAAAATGCGGTTTTCCCGTGAACGCTTACGCTAATTTGATTACCATTGATAGATTATTCACTTACCACTAATCAATCAACTACTGCCGTGTAGGACTGCAATTAGTATCTGGGACTGTTTGGAAATTGGGCTGTCTTGCCCTATCCAATCACCTCCTGGCCCTGCCCCCCAGGAATAAATTTGCCACCGGGCAAGCGGGCTGGAATTTTGAATTTTTTCATTTAGGATAGTTTCTAATAAATCTGCGACCGCTTTAGCTCTCTTGGCCGAGAGTATCCATTGTTGTTTTTCTGTTTCTGCTGGCCTGGTTGTGCTGTTTTGAGGTCCTCGAGATTTGCTCGCAGGAGTCTCGTTAGCCAAACCGAGAACATAGAGACTTCCCGCTCCTCGGTGGCCGATACCAAGCCTGGAATTGGCTTCTCGCGGTTCGGCTGAACTCATCATCGAAGCCTGTAAATCCAAACAAAATTCCGTTAGAAATTTCTTTGCCGATTTATCTAACGTCGCTTTACTCGGCGGAAATCGAATGTTGGTTACCGAAAAATTGGATTTTTCCGCGACTATCTGAGAAGGCATTGCTTTCGTTGACTGGCTTATTCTTTCAAGAATCCGTTGAGTTTTTATTTGTTGTTCATCTATACCTCTGGTTTCTGATTCATTTTCAGGGCTATTTATTAAATATCTCATCTTGATTTCGTCGAAGCTAAGCGTCACTTTTTTTCCAAACAGCATTCCGAGCCCACAGTATCTAATAGATTTACAGAAGGAGTCCCGTCCTATGTTAAAAATTTCCGGGTCCTGAACCTGAGCCAGGCTGAGCAGCAACACGAAAAATGTCAGCAACAGTGTTACCATATCTGTAAATGTCACAATATAGCCTGGGACACTGTTGCCTTTGTCCTCGAACATTTGGGACTCATCGGTCAATGGTAAATACTCCGTTCTAATATGACAATCTCAAGCATTCGATTGTCTTTTGATTTTGGTAAATATAATTTATTGCTTGAAGGATTTTCTTTGGGGATAGTGCTTGCCGACGAGATGCTGAATCGCTTTTTATCCAAGCCTTGTTTAGCAGTCAAATACTCTATTGCAGCCCAGGCACGTTCGAAGCCTATATTCTGACTGGCTTTGTCCAGTCCTTGGCCTGTTTGAAGCCCGTCCTGAGCCGTGTCAAAGGACAGGTTTTCACTTATTACTATTCTGTTGGGTACTGTCCTTAAAAGTGCTGCTATATCAGAGAGAATTTGGCGTCCCTTGAATGAAATCTGATTTCCTCTGCCCCAAAAGATTTTTTCCGATTGAATTAAGAATACCTTTTTATTATATAAATTCAACTTGCTTTGAAGAATTTTTGGATTGGCTGCGATTTGGCCATCCAGGGTAGGTTTCTCATTACCTTTATCAAACTCCTCTTTATACTTAATTGGCTCTACAATCTCAAATGTCTCTCTGTCCCTTCTGGTAGAGCTGCCGATTGAGGGTAGAGCTTCGGCCAAAGAATGTTCCATTTTCATGAAGATTTTGTCATCAAAAGACGAAAAACTCAATAGAAGCACAAAGAATGTCAATAACAATGTCATGCAGTCGCTAAAAGTTACCATCCACTCTGGTGCACCGCCAGGAGCATCCGATTCCGATTGTTTTTTTGTGCGAGCCGCCATCAAACGTATAAATCAAAGGACAAAATGCAAAATTAACTAAGTTGTTACCGCACAATGCTGGTGATTAGTGGTTGAATTTACCATTTAACCAATAACCATTTAGACGGTAGCCTTTACTTCCTCTCGTCTGCTATGGGAAACGAATACCTGTAGTTTTTCCCGGACAGCAGTCGGACTGTCACCACGTGCAATAGCACAGATTCCCTCTACAATCATTTCCATTATTTTAGTCTCTGCTTTGGAAAATATTCCTAATTTGCCCGCTAACGGCAGAAAAATTAAATTGGCAGTCAAAGCACCGTAAAAAGTGGTAAGCAATGCTACCGCCATTCCGCTACCTATCGATTCAGGCGATTCCAGGTTCCTTAGCATTTGAATCAGACCAATAAGTGTGCCTATCATTCCAAAAGCGGGAGCGGCCGCGCCCATAAACTCGAGAATCTTTTTGCCTCTTGAATGGCGATCCTGAAGGTTCTGAATCTCCAGCGACAAGTGTTCCCGGATATTATTGGCGTCCTGTCCGTCAACGAGCATCTGCAGGCTCTTGCCTAAGAAAAAATCGTTCGCACCGTTAATTTCCTGCTCTAAGGCCAATGCCCCGTCTCGTCTGTTGATAGCTGCATAGTTGATCATTTTTTGAATCAATTTTGACTGAGCCGGTATCTTTGTGAATATCGTTTTTTTGACTATCGAGAATATTGCCAAAAACTGGGGCAGCGAGAAATGTATAAGCGTCGCGCACACCATACCGCCTATGGTGATCGCCATAGAGGGAAAATGTATAAACATGTGCCAGCCACCTCCGGATACAATGGCGCCGGTGATGACAACAAAACCGAGAATTACTCCTATTATGGTCGCTATATCCATAATCTAATTAGTCTCCGTTATTTGTTTTAATCTCTTGCAAAGAGCCGCAGCCAGTTTGGGCTCAGAGGCGCCTAACTCGGCTAATAATTTAGCCTTGGTCCTTTCGTTCATATAGTGCAGGATCTTTACCGCATCATTCATATTGCTCTGGCCATCTACAGGCTCTGTGTTTAGAGACGGGCTGCACATATTAGTTAATATTTTGCCGGCGCTGGCGGAGTCCATCTTATCGTAGGTAGCTGCCATTTTGGCCAGATTGACCTTCTCGGTCTGGGTGATTTCAACCCTGCTCTTGAGCAATTTATCTCGTTGCTCTTTGAAGTGTGCTACCATTGTGGCAAGCTCTGTTCTTAGTTTATTGAGGTTTTCGATGTCCTTTTGTAATGTATCTTGAGCTATTTGGATTCTGTTCTCCCGCTTTTGAAGGCTTTGCAGCATGTTTTCATACTGTCGTTTCTTTTCCATGACTTCATAGACGAGATTCTTGAGTTGTTTCTCAGTCACGCCCGACTGGATAGACGGCTGTTCTATTGTATCGTCAACGGCATCGCGGAGAGCTATCGCACTAACTTCCGGCTGGAGTGGCTTCGGTTCAGCTTGCTTCTCGGCAGGTTCGATCTGATCTGTTCCGCCGGAGGCGGATTGATTTATTGAAGTTGAAGCCGGCTCGGTGAGCCATGCAAAGACAAACGCCCCTGTAAAGCTTACCAGGCCGGCTGCCGCTGTTAATATTATTAGTTTCTTGTTCACTGCCGTTCTCCTAATTTTTTTGGGTTCTCCGGAGGCGGATGACCCCTTCGTCTAATTCTTTTTGCTCAAGTTTTTCCTGTTGCTTTATGAATCGTTCTTTAGCATCGTCCCGCAATTTTTCCATCCCTTCTTTAAATCGCCTGACCTTTACAACCTCAACAATTTTGTCTTTTTGTTGTGATTCGAGTCTGTTTATTTCATTCTGTAGCTTCTTTATCTGCTGGTTACTTGTCGCAGAATATTTCAAAAAAAGCTCCTGTTCGCTTAATCGTGTCTGATGCTCTTTTGCCGCTATGGTCGAAATCATGTCCCTGAGTCTTTTCTGTCGTATTAACAGCTCACCTCGTTTCTGTGCTAACCTTTCGGTTAGCTTGAACATCTCTGTTCTCTTTATCTGTTCCTCTTTTACCTTGAGGTCAAGAACCTGCTGCAACCGCCACACAAATCGTTTCATTTACCTTTCAACCCTTATTTTCGAACGCTTAACAGCTCGTCCCACGAGCGGGTAATGGCGGTTAGCTGCTTGACAGTCTCTTCAAAATTTGTTCTTTGACGAACAGGCTGGACAAGAAAGCTGTTTATTTTGTCAATCAAACTGATTGCTCCATCGATACGTCTATTACTACCCGGTGAAAATGCACCAATGTTTATCAAATCTTCTGCGTCGGTATAAGTAGCATATATTTCTTTGAGCTTTACAGCCGCTTCAAAGTGTTCTTTGCTGGTGACTTTAGGCATCAATCTGCTGATACTCTGCAGGATATCCACCGCGGGATAATGTCCTCTATCGGCCAATTTTCGAGACAACACTATGTGCCCGTCTAATAGGCTCCTGGCGCTATCGGCTACAGGATCCGCCAAATCATCATTCTCAACCAAAACCGTTAGGATACCTGTTATGCTGCCGTCTTTAGCGCATCCCAGGCGTTCGATAAGCCTCGGCATTAGCGAAAAAACGCTTGGACAATACCCTTTTGTGGTTGTCGGCTCACCCGCAGCAAGACCTATCTCGCGCTGGGCCTGAGCGAAACGGGTAAGCGAATCCATCATAAACAAAATATTCTTTCCCTTGTCCCTGAAGTATTCAGCAATAGTGACGGCTAACAGTGCCGCCTTTACTCGCTGAATGGGTGGGCAGTCTGAAGTAGCTACCACAACAACACTCCGGGCTAATCCTTCCGGATCAAGATTCTCTTCGAGAAATTCCCGCACTTCTCGTCCGCGTTCGCCTATCAACGCAACAATGTTGACATTTGCTTCGCTCGAATTGGCTATATCACCAAGAAGGACGCTTTTACCGATGCCGCTGCCCGAGAAAATGCCTATACGCTGTCCCTTGCCGCAGGTTAATACACCATCTATTGATCTGATTCCCAAAGCTAAAGGTTCGGTAATCTTCTGCCGGCTTAATGGTGGTGGACTGCTTACATCTAATGCCTTCTTATCCGTCCCTGTCAGAGGGCCTTTATTGTCGATGGCTTTACCTGAGCCGTTTAGCACTCTACCTAAAATAGCTTCGCTTAATGTAATATAGCGTCGAGCGGTTCGAGCGGTTACCGCATCGCCCGGCGATATACCCTCTATATGCTCTAACGGCAGTAAAATAAGATGATTATTGCGGAAACCTACCACTTCAGCTAACACGCACCGGCCATTGCGAATGTGGATTCCACAAAGCTCACCTAAGCCCAATGTCGGACCGGTAGATTCAACTGTCAAACCCGATACTTGCACTACATAACCCTGACAATCTAACAAATTGATTTTGTGCAGAGCCGAGCGGAATTTATCAAAGTCAATCGAATCCTCTGAAGGTGGACTAATCTCACTAATAGCCATAATTTATTCTACCTTTGAAAGCGCCTCACTAATCTGTTCTATATGTTTTTCTATGAATGATTTAACAATTCCTTTTGGTGTCTCAAGCAGGCACTCTGCCCGTCCAATGGCCGGATCAGCGACAAACTTGATATCTTCTAAAGCGCCACTGCTATCATCCTTCTGTATCTTTTGGTACAGCGCCAAGTCTTCAGGATTCAAATGCACCACTACCTCCTGACATGTGGGGGCATTTTTAAGGGCCTCTTTGATAATAGATTCAATTTGGTAGTCACCTTTTTGTACCTTTTGCATCAATACTTTATTTGCTATTTCGACTGAAAGTTTAGCAATTTCCTCACTTTGCTTGGATATCACCTCATCGTAATAACGATTAAGTTCGCCGACGAGGCAATTGAGTGTCTGACAAAGCTGTGCAATCTCACCCTTTTGCTTCTCCATGTACTGCTTATCGTTCTTCGTCTCTCGTTCTTCATCTCTCGTCCCAGATGATGCGGTGGACAAAAGCACATCGTAGTTTCCGATTAAATCGGCAGCTATGATTTGTGCCGAGCTTATTGGCTTGGCAAGATTGATTGTGAACGTCTCGGCCATTGCATGCCACTCTGCGAAGTGCCTACTCCGCCGTAGTAGCCTACGGCTGCGAAGGCTGGAAGCTCGCTACTTAGCACGAGCTATTCTTCTACAAATGCGAGTTCACCTTTACTATTCTTTTCGCGCAAAGCGCTGATAATCTTTTCCCTGGCTTGTTTAATGTCTTGCTTTTTGGGAGCGGACATAAGTGATGTTTCTTCATCGATCATTGCGGCAGCTCTTTCAGAGATATTGGATTTTATTTTTTTGGTAATTGCTTCGTCGGTTTTATGTAGCGCTAATGCTAAACTTCGCTCATCAATGCCGCGCAGAGCTTCTTGCAATGAGCGGTCAGCGACTTGCAAGATATCTTCCCAAACTATCATTAGGTTTTTTACCTGCTCACCTATTTGGTTGTCTTTTTCCTGGATTGCTCCGAGTAGGCCGTCCCTGAGTTCTGTGCCTAAGTTTCGCAAAATCACAGCTACTTTCCTTAAGGACTGCTCCGGCCGAGCCTGTACGCCGGTGCTTTTTTGGTTGGCAGCCATAGATTCAAGGCGTTTGCTAATCATCTGTGCAATTCTTACCTTTGCCTCGGCGTGATCCGCCAAAGCTGGACTGGCCATTCTGCTAATAACACTGAGCCGCATGCCTTCGCCCAGAAGCCCGAGAATTTCCGAGCTTGTCTTTGGCGGTATTTCCGATAGAGCCACTGCGACTGCTTGAGGATGTTCATTCTCAAAAACCGATGCCAATGTTTGTACATCCGCCGAGCGAATGGCTATAAAAGGATCACGCTGCCTGAGCAAGTCCTGGATTTGTATCTGAATCTGTGTCGCTTTTTCATCACCGACCGTACTGTTTAGCATTTCTTTTAGGAAGCTTTGAATGTGAAACGTTGGGCCGTTTTGTAGGCTGTTACAAAACTGCCGTGCAATCTCGGTGCTCTGCTTGCTGCTGCCCAGACCGGAAGCGTCCAGATAGGCCAATTCCACTGCCAATTCCTGAACGACCTTTTGATCGAAGCCTTTGAGCATTTCCGTAGCAGTCGTAATATCAAGGCTCATTAGTAGCATTGCGGCTTTTTGTTTACCCGTTAGCGTCATCTATTATCTACTCCTTTTGCTCTATCCAATTGGCAAATAGGTGCCTGACCCGTTCGGGATTGTTCTGTAGAGCATCGGTTATGTGTTTGCGGAAAGCAAAAGCTTCGGTAGCATTCTCTCCGGCTGGAAGCAAACCGATTGATCCCTGAATTTCTCCACCATGAGCGGACTGGGATTTAGGCTGCGAAGTTGCTTTTTTCTTTGCGCCTCTGAATATCCGAAGCACAAGCAGTGCGCAAATTGCCATAATCCCTAAGGAAAGATGACGGGCAATTGCCATGTAACGAGGCCAATTGGACGGCTTATCTTCAATCGTCAATTTGGCTGGATGATGAAACTTCACGTGGACAACTTTAAGCAGGTCCGTCTGCTTAAGACCGAGCGCATTTCTAATAATTTCTTCCACATCGGATAATTGCATTATCATTTTCCCGCCATCGGCGGAGCCTGCAGAGCCTGCTTCATTTGCATCGGTCACTGACAAGTCAACGAAAGCAGCTACTGATAATGACTTAATTTCGCCCGGCAAAATCACCTCTTGCTTTATGGTCTTGCCGACCTCATACTCGGTAATGATTGTTTCATCTTTTTTTGTGCTGCCTGGCGTGGCTGTTCCGCCACCGGTCGATGCACCATTCTGTTCGATTTCAGATTTTGTTGTAATCTCTTCTTTCGATGCCACCTTTGCGGTTGGGTCATAACTTTCAATAACGGTATTGATGCTGTTCATATCAATGATGGCACTGACCCTTACTGCCGCCCGGCCAGGCCCTAAAACAGAGCTGAGCATGTCCTCAACTTTCTTAGCTAAGCTCTGCTCCACTCTCTCTTTGTAATCGGCAATAGTGCCGGCCCCGCTGGTGATAGTGTGGTCCGAGCTGCTAGACAAGAGACGTCCCTGGCTATCTACTACTGTTATATTTTCTGAGTTGAGGCCTTCAACGCTGCCGGAGACCAAATTGGTAATTGCAGCGATATTAGAGGCACTTAATTTGTAGCCGGGTTTTAATCGGAGAACCACAGAAGCAGTGGTTTTTTCGGACTCGGAACTGAACAGTCTGCCATAAGCGGAATCAGAACTTACGATATGGACCCGTGCGTGATCCACACCATTTATCATTTGGATACTCTTAGCAAGCTCTTCCTGAAGTGCCCGTTTGAGATTGACATTTTGTACAAAGGGACTTATCCCGATTTTCTCATTGTCAAATATCTTGTAACCACTCTGCTGACCTAAAACAAGCCCCTCTTTTGCCATATCCAGCCGGAGCTGATAGACATGCTCTTTTGGAACGTAGATGGTTGTCCCTCCGCTTTTCAATTCGTAAGGGATATTTTTCTCGCTGATTTTGTCTGTAATTTTAGCCGCTTCTTCTGGGGATAAGTCACGATACAGCATTCTCATATCAGGTTTGCGGGCCCACTGAATAAGAAACACGCTGATAATAAGGAAAGTCAGGACAACAGCAGTCAACAAAGCCCGTTGTACAAGGCTTACTTTTTGCCAGATTAACACTATCTTCTGGAAGAAGCTCATCCTCGTCTTTTATCTCTCGTTCCTCCTGCCTCTGCAGCGATAGGCTTGTTCCTGCAAAAGCGGGGGGCTTTCGTCATTACAGCGGCATATTCATTGTTTGTTTATAGGCTTCAATTATCTTATTTCTAACACCTACAAGTAGCTTGAAACTCATATCAGCTTTAGCTACGGCTGATACTACCGAAGTAATATCGGTATTCTTGCCGGCCAACAAATCTTTTATAGACATGTCCGAGGAGTGTTGAAGGTCATCGACCTCGGATATAAAATCTCCGACGGCCTTAGCCGTTTTTGTAAAATCTGCTTTTTCGTGAATGGTCTTTTCTACCGGTGGCATCATTTTATTGGTGTTTGGCACTATAGAGCTTACACTGGCATTTAGGTTTATCATTGTGTTGTCCCTCACTTATCGCAGTAATTCGAGTGTTGTTTCTACCATTTGCTGATAGCGTTTAAGAATCGCGGCGTTAGCCTGATATGTACGGGTCGCGATATTGAGATTCATAATCTCGATAGGTAGATTTACATTGGGCATCGCCACATATCCGTGCTCATCTGCCTGGGGATTGCCGGGATCAAAAATTTTATCGAACTTCCCCATATCTTTAGCTATATCCGCCACGGTGACGCCGCTAATACCGTCAGTCTCTGCTTTGAGCACAGCTTCGAGTTTCCGGTACGGCTCACCCTTACCTGCATCAGTTGTCCGGGCATTGGCAATATTCGACGAGATAACCTCCATAGTTTTGTCCTGAGCTCGCATACCCGAAACAGCTATATCTATGGGGCCAAAGATATCATTCACTTCCATGTGCTTACCCTTTTCTCGCTATGTTCTGGTTATTGTTTATCTTCATAACTTCAATAGCTGACAACTAATAACTATTATTTTGTGCTTACGTTCATCGCCAATTCCATCTGGCTGTATTTTTTATTAAGCAGGCGAATATATATCTTATGAAGAAGGCTGTTCTTAACCATCTCACCCACCTCGGCTTCCAAATTAACATCATTACCATTTGCCTTTACCGGTGTCTGCTTAGGCTGATGAATCTGCGGCTTAATATCTTTAAGGTCCACCGTTCCAGAGGCGTCCAGAGCCTTGGCGAGTAAATCTTCAAATTTAACGTCAATTCTGCGATATCCGGGAGTCTCTAAGTTTGCGATATTACCGGCGATTGTCTTCTGTCGGAGGCTTTCAGCTCTGATACCGGCATCAAGCAAATCCGTTATATTGCTTGTTTTAGCCACTTCTGTAATCTCCATGCGTCTCTAAACCACATCACTTAATTCAGAAAAGATTAGCAATAATCGTGCCAAATCATTGAAAGCGGTTATTTTCAATGCCTTTAATGGTTGGCAGCCTTAAAAATGGCTTTATAGGCAAATATTTGCAATTCTGCGCAAAAGGGGCTGTGTCAGGATTCTATACACATCGGCTCGTTTTTTAACACATAAATAGTTGTCGCTAACCTTTTGATTTGCTGCTAAATCTGAGGCGGAAATTCTTTCCTATCTTTTTGGAATATTTCTCCATTGCCCCGGATAGCAGCAAGATGTTTTATGCTAATTATTATCTTTTTAGTATTCCTAACTCTTTTTGTAGTAAATACTTATTGTTGTGTTGAGTGGTTAATATCAATGGGTGGCACGCTCGTTGCTCAATTAAAAAATGTTTTTTATTAAGGGTCGCTATATGGATGCCAGCTTGTTGGCTGTAGGAAGAACGTCTGCGGAATCGGTCGGCGGAGGTCCAGCCTCCTCAAAGTGCACAGCACAGAAAAATACTATGCCATTTTCCATAGAGTCAGTTGATAATCCGCGCTTAACCGCTACTGTCTCAGAAAAAGCGACCGATAATATCATTACTGATAATACTCAAACCGACTTTAATACCCAAGCATCACGAAGCATTAATAATAAACTTGGCAAAAAAACAGCCTTGCAAGAAGCTAATGGGAACGTAGATAAAGAAAAGGCTAAAACTAAAGACCCAACTGTTAGGACATTTCCAAACGGGAATCCACCACGAACTGCACCAGCTCAAAAATCATCAACTGCCGATACAGCACTTGGCAACGTTATTGCCATAGGAATTGACAACTCCTGCCAGCGAACAAAGACAGCCAAGGCTCTGACTAATCCTGCCCAATTAACAAACAAGGTAAGTATCTCCGAAGGGCTGATCGTAGCTGATAAATCACTAGCAACAAACGAAGAAGCTGTTTCTACAAAAGGCGTTATCAGCCAAGATAGCAGTACGGGCAGATTTCCTGCCAACGCTACTCTTCGAGGCAGCGCTTCTGGCCTTTACAGCCGCTTCGGCGGAGTAGGCTCGCTCCGAAACACGAATGCGTACACCGCGTCGACTCAACTGCTCACCTCGATGGATGCCTTAGCCGTAGCGGAGAACTTGACGAAATCGAAACAAAACCTGCATGGGCAAGCGAGTAACCCATCCGTTACTACTGGTTCTGCTGGTCGAAAGACACCTATATTGGACTTCAGCTTTCCGCCAGTTCAGGGAAAAACTCCCAGTAATGAGCAAAAGACCTCAACCGATACTGGAAAAACCACATTTGTTGATGGTAAGCAAACGGAAGTGACCGGCAATGGTGCTTCGGACGGTAAAACAATCGCAGAGCTCTTGGACGGCAGCAAAAAAGAATCGTCCGATAAACAAGCTGGCAACTTTTCTTCGCAGAATGGCCAGGCCCATTTTCAGAAGCTGAACGTATCAGAGCTTCAGATCAGTTCCGGCCAAACACAAGCCCGTGCCAGCTCCACATCTCATAATAGTTCGACTACTAACTTCGTTCCAATGTTCTCTCCCAATAACAGCCAAAACATTATTGCGGAACAACCATCGTTGCCCAATCAAGTTATAAACACTGCCAATCCACAGGGACAGACCATACAAAACGGTGTCTTTGGTAATATTGGTGATCAAATCATTGACTCTATCCGTGCCTCTTTACAACAAGCAGATAATAATATTACGGTTCGTCTCAATCCGCCGGAACTGGGTAATGTTCTTGTAAAACTCCAGGAGCAGGAAAGCGAGATTACCGGCTTATTACAGGTCAGTAAGGCTGAGATAAAATACGAGATCGAGCAGGAGCTGCCACAGATAATACGAGCTCTGACAGATAATGGAGTTCAGATAAAACGGCTCGATGTGCAATTAGCGGATCAACATGAACCGGACGTAGGTAGAAATCCCAACGGTGAAGAGCTCGAAAGTGATTCATACCAGCATCACCGCTTCGCCGAAGGAAACAATCCTGAGAATAATAACGATAAAGAATTGCTGACAAATATCTCTGAAAACAGCTATCAGGACCATCCTGAACCACAGTTTGATCCGTCGAGGCAGACCGGTGAGTCTATAAACATGCTGATATAGATAAATCTCCTCACGGATTTATACTTCTTAATTGATCATATCCCTTGCATCACTTAAAAGGTTATCCTGAATTTTCTGCCATCGCTACCGAAAGGTTATATGGAATGCGTAGGGGCATCGGTTGATAGATTTCCTATAATTGTTCATTTTTATTTTGTAAAAAATTTTTATATTTTTTTTACCTGCTTATAGCTTTCAACAGCGTTATCAGCAACCACAAAAACAATATTACAGGTCCTACCATATCGCGGTTGTTTTCCTGCAGAAATCCCTTAAGAGCGATTTATTTTCATCGATAATGACGGCTGAAGGGTTATCGCATCAGCGCCGGCCCATGTGAATATTTATGTTATGTTTTTTTGCCCAATGAAGGCTTAGTGTAAAATCACAAAATTGTTTGGTGTTTTTTTTAAGGAGTAGAAGGTATGTTAGCAATTAAAAACAACATTATGGCAGTAAACGCTGCTCGGTACCTGGGACAAAGCTACGATGCCTTGGCCAAATCGGTGGAAAGGCTATCGTCAGGCATGCGCATCAACAGCGCAAAGGACGACGCAGCCGGCCTGGCTGTTCGTGAGTTGATGCGTGCCGACATCGCTGTGCTGGGGCAGGGTGCTCGTAACGCTCAGGATGGCGTTAGTCTGTTGCAGACAATGGAAGGTGCTATGGCAACCATCGACTCTTGCCTTATCCGTATGAAGCAGTTGGCTGAGCAGGCATCTACAGGTTCGTATTCTGAGGCACAGCGAGAAATTATGGACAGCGAGTTTGCCGAAATGGCTGCGGAAGTCGAGCGTATCTCAACCTCGACCAAATTTAATGACATCACAATGCTCGACAATGCTGAGGATGTGACGATTCGGTTCGGTACAGGGGATGACGATGAGATTAACGTTTCCGGTGCCGATATGACAAAGGCCGGCCTTGAGATCGTAACTGGTAGCGCTGGTTATGAAGCTGTTTCTGGTTATGGTGTGGCCGATGCGGATGCTAAGACTGGTGATGCTGATGCATTCCTAAAACTAGCAGATAACTCTAGCACTGACAACACAAACCTGGTGCTTGATATTGCATTTGAGAATGAACTAGCCGTACAGGTGACGCTCGAAGGTATTGTAGGCGACAAGTACTTCAGCCTCAACGAGGTGGTTGAAGCTATCAACGCGGTAACTTTGAACCTATCTGTGGCGGGTGATGGTACAGTACAGGCTTATGCAATGGCATCAGTTGAGCATGACAACACGACTGGTCTTAACTACATCAAGCTTTCATCCAGAACGGCCGACGCGGAAGATCTGACTATGACCGGAACCCTTGGTGACAAGATGACCGCGACTCTCGGTATTGCGCTTACTGAAGGCGCTTCAGGTACAGTTCTCGGTGCTGGCGCCGGTAAGTTGGCAGCAGCTGAAGGCACCGGCATTAACATCCTCGATACCGATGCCGCGAACACAGCGTTGACGGCTGTTACGGCTGCTATCACAGCAAAGGATACGGCTCGTGCCGCCTTCGGTTATAAGATGAACCGTCTGGAAAGCACCGTATCGGTGCTTAACATTCAGACTGAGAACCTGATGGCAGCCGAATCACGTATTTCGGATGTCGATGTGGCTACCGAAATGGCAGAATTGACCAGAAATCAGGTGCTGGCACAGGCCGGTACTGCAATGCTGGCTCAGGCCAACGCCATACCTCAGATGGCACTGACACTGCTCAGATAAGAATAGCGGCTTACTCAAGCATTAGCATATAGAGATCGGCAGGGAGATGGCAGAAAAAGGAGTGTCATCTCCCTGCAGGTTATTTAGTTCACTGTTAAATGGTAAATAGTAACCAATTACCAATGAACAATGAACGGAGAATTAAAATGAAGGGAATCTCAGCATATCAAAATACCTCAGTTACCACCCAGAGCAAAGGCCGGCTTATTGTAATGTTTTATGATGGAGCTATCAGGTTTATGAAGCTGGCAATCAGCGAACTGGAGGCAAACAATTACGAAGCGAAGGGCCGATACATAGGCAGAGCCCAGGATATAATCAATGAGCTTATGGCGATACTGGATATGGAAGCGGGGGGAGAAATTGCCGCTGATCTTCGTAAGCTTTATTGTTTTATGAATACACGTCTCGCTGAGGCTAATACAAAGCGTGATCCTCAAATGATTCGAGAAGTAATCAGCCTCATGGAGGAGCTCAATCAGAGCTGGAAGGCGATAACCGGCTAAGAAATCATCTCGCAGTCCACGAAACCGACGCAAACATTTTCCCCACCGGACGCTTATTTAGGTTACAGTTCATCCTTTTCAGGCCAAGATTCCTGCTATTCTATTGATAGTATGTCCTTGAACGAAATGATAAAATTTTCGTTTTGTAACCAACTGGTATTATTCAACTTATAGTTAAAAAAGCGATGTAGTGGCATAAAAATTAGAAAAAACATTTTGTTTATTCAAACAAATGTTTTAAACTTTGGTATAAAACGACTGTTTATGAGGGAAGTTATGGCGATTTTACAGGATAACAAAACGGATGGTAGTGTCAGCAGGACTGTTCAAGACCGACTGCTTGACGCGGCAGAGGAGCTGTTCTGCGAGCATGGCTTTGAGGGCACAAGCGTTCGTGATCTGGCTGCTGCTGCTGGGTGCAATATTGCATCGGTGAACTACTATTTTGGCGGCAAAGAAAAGTTATACATCGAAGTTTGGAGACATAATCTGCTAATTACGCGCGAAAGAATCGTTATCGATGTCGAAAAGGCGATGTCTGAGAATGTTAAAGAAACTTATTTGGAAGATTTGCTTATGTCCTTTACGACGGCTTTTATTGAGCCGATTAAGGATAAAAAGAAGGCCTATCAACTCATTAAACTTATGGACCGTGAAATGGTAGAACAAAACCTTCCTAAAAATATGTTTCTTGAAGAAATGATTATGCCTACTTTCAATGCTATGCAGAATGCTTTGATGAAAATCTATCCGGGTTTAGATAAATCTAAGATTCATTTATTTTTGTTCTCTATCATTGGCCAGTTGGTGCATTTAATCCGTGTTCAAACTTTGTTTGACCAGAGTTACTCTTTACAATTCCCAGGATTTGACTTGAATGAAGCAGTTAATCACATCGTCAAATTTTCCGCAGCCGGGATACGGGCCTATACCGAGGAGACTGTAGAATGAGAAGGTTGTTTGTTTCAACTTTTTGTTTCTTATCGATCTTTAGCTTAATAGTGTTTGCCGGCTGTATGGTCGGGCCGAAATACTCCAGGCCCAGTACCACTGCAGATTCTGCAACAGGTTATGTCAATCCCGGAATACACAGCCAGGATGTCAATGACGTTGAACAGATTGAGATTGACAACTGGTGGGTACGGTTCGGCGACTCGACAACGTCTGTTTTAGTGCGGCAGGCCTTGGAAAATAATTATGACCTTAAAGCAGCAGCAGCGAGGGTAATGCAGGCGGAGGCGGCACTTAACCAAGCACGCGGAACTTTGTGGCCTGATGTATCATATAGCCTCAATCGCGACCGGAGCAAGCGGTCCTTTAATTTGGGCGGAGGTCCGTTTGGAGGCGGACGATTCAGCATCCTTACCGAGACCTGGACACAGGATATTTCCGTAGCTTATTTAGTCGATTTGTTCGGCAAGCTCAGACATGCAAAGAAGGCAGCCTGGGCGGATATGCTTGCCGCTGAAGCAAACCGGCAGGCTCTTATAAATTCAATAATAGCCACGGTAATCAAGGCCAGAATCGATATCGCAACTACTCAAAAGCGTCTTGCGATAGCACGAGCAAACATCCAAAGTCGCAGCGAAACTCTTCAGATTGTTGAAAGTCTATACAGCAAGGGGCTTGTTGGACTTGTTGATGTAAAACTTGCACGTGGAAATCTCGAAGCCTCAAAGGCTCTTGAGCCGAGCATTGAGCTATCGCTTGCAACATCGCAACATGGCCTTGATGTTCTTTTGGCTCGTCAACCGGGGTCGTCTGAGCCTTTGCCTGAGACGTTGGCGGATTTACCGGATTTGCAGTCCGTGCCCATCGGCGTGCCCGGTTCACTTTTAGACAGGAGGCCGGATGTAATCTCTGCCGAATTTGCCTTACGTGCCGCGAACGAACGGATCGGCGTCAGCATAGCGCAGTTGTATCCGGATTTGACCCTCACCGCAACTTATGGCGCAAGTGCTGATCGCTGGTGTGATATCTGGGAACATTTTGCAGAGACTTACTCAGCGGGTTTCATGCTAGCTCAGCCCATCTTCAAAGGTGGACAGTTACGTGCACAAGTCGATGCTGCCAAGGCTCGTTTCGCAGAATTGGCAGCCAACTATGAAGCTGTTGTGCTGACCGCGATGCGGGAGGTAGAGGATGCACTCGTTGGTGAGCAGATGTTACAACGGCAGCTTGCACATACTGAGAGCCAGCTTAAGGAGGCTTTGGCAGCGGAAGAGCTTTCAAGGCAGCGTTATCAGTGGGGTGTTGAAAGCATACTGGCTGTTCTCGAATCGGAGCAGCGGCGTAGAATAGCTGAGGAACAACTTGCAATCCTCAAGGGACAGATATGGACTACGAGAGTGAATCTTTTCCTGGCGCTCGGCGGCGACTGGGACTATCAAGAAAAAGAGAAAGCGGTGACGAAATGGCCGAAAAAAGAAGAGAACGAAAACAGATCATAGATAAAACATCAATCGTCAAGATGCCTGCACAGCATCTTCGCAGATCGCAGATTCCCAGGGAAATGGCCAGGCCCACCTTACAGGATTTCGGCAGAGTCCGAGCCCGAGGCAAGGGACTGTTGAAGACGATATTGGCTATTCTGATCATCGGAATCTGTGTGGTTTTAGCTGGCTGGTTTGTGTACTCACGCAAAGTTCAAAGAGACGCGATCTTGTCAGAGAGCCTCAATAAGGAAGACGCCCCTTTAAAAATAATGGCCAAGCCTATTGGCACCTTAAACATCTCTGAGACGATTGCCATTACCGGGACTTTTGAGGCTCTGGCAAGTGTTGACATTATACCCGAAATCACGGGCCGATTAGAGCAATTGCGTATGCCGGATGGGACACTTATCGATGTGGGCACTTCTGTACAGGCTGGCGAGATTATCGCTGTGATTGAGCATTCGGCTCTTATTGCAGCAGTTCAACAGGCCCAGGCGGCTCTTGTGACGGCCCAGGCCGGCATGGAAACAGCTCGGGTCAATATTGCTGATGCCGAGCGAGAAAAGAAACGCATGGAGGGCCTTCTTGGAAGTGGAGCCGTACCCGAACAGCAATATGACGCCGCTTGTACGGCGTACGACAGAGCGAAGGCCGGCTTAGATCTCGCCAAGGCAAACGTCAAGCAAGCAGAAGCAGCATTGGCCAGTGTCAAAATCACTCTTGACAAAGCCACCATAAAAGCTCCTATCACGGCAGTTGTGTCAGACAGATACGTCGATGAAGGCGATATGGTTGGGCCGTCAGTTTCCTTAATAAAAATCGTCGATATAAAGACTTTGAAGGTCCTTGGTGGTGTCGGTGAACGTTATCTGCCCCAGTTGGTACCGGGCGAGACAGTGGTGCATATTAAGACAGATGCCTATCCCCAGGGTGTGTTTGAGGGAGCTGTTTATAGGGTCGGCGTGGCTGTCGATCCTGTAACACGAACCGCTAAGGTGGAAATTCGCGTACCCAATTCCGATATGAAGTTAAAACCTGGGATGTTTGCAAGAATGACGATAGTCCTGCAAGAGAGAGAAAACGTCATTATGGTTCCCGATTCGGCTCTGCTCAGAGAGCAAGGAAATGTGTATGTTTTTATTGCCAATGGCAGTAAAGCACATCGACGAGAGGTGAAACTTGGATTATTGCAAAGCGAATATTATGAGGTGCTGGAGGGACTGTCGGTTGGTGAGCTGGTTGTTACGCGCGGCCGCAGACAAATAGAGGACGGCCAGGTAATTGAGGTCATTCAGGAGCTGAAAAAATGAATATTCCTGAATTTTCAGTTAAAAAGCCTGTTACGGTTTTTATGATATTTCTCGGTGCTTTGATGGTTGGTGCTCTTTGTCTGGCCTTACTGCCTATTGACTCACTGCCGGAGATGGATTTGCCCGCTATCACTGTTATAACACAATATCCGGGAGCTGCGCCGGAGGAAGTAGAGAGCAAAGTAACCGAGATACTTGAGCGATATCTTTCTACCGTCCCGGAATTAGACCATATAACCTCCACCTCGATGGAGGATATGTCCACAATCGCGCTGTCATTTGATTGGGATACGGACTTAGATACGAGGGCAAATGAAGTCCGAGATGCCGTGGGAATGGCAAAGAGGGAGCTTCCTGACGAAGTAGAAGAACCTCGCGTTATGAAATTTGATATATCACAATTCCCAATTATGGTTTATGGAATAATGGCTGAGGAAAGCTATCCTCTACTCGAAGATATCCTGGAAGATGAGATTGCAGACCCTCTTAAACGGCTGCCCGGAGTCGGTACCGCCGCTGCTTACATACCTTTGCATCGTCAGATTAATGTTGAATTTGACAGAGAAAGGCTCGCCAGTTATGCGCTCACGCCGCAGGACGTTATTTGGGCCATTATGAACGAGAATAAAGATACTTCTGCTGGAAATGTCAAAATGGGTCTGACCGATTACCTGATTCGTGTACCCGGTGAATTCAAGCAGGTTGAGCCCATGCGCGAGATTGTATTGACCTCGCGAAACGGTTCCATCGTTAAGCTCTCTGATATCGGAACGGTCGAAGACGGGTTTGAGGAGATCGAGCTATACATCAGAATCAACGGCCAGCGAGGGGCCATAGTAATTGTTCAAAAACAATCCGGGGCGAATACGGTGCAGGTGGCCCGGCTGGTTCGCAGAAGAATGGAAGAGCTAAAGAAACACCTGCCGCCTGACGTCAAAGTGATAAATGTTATGGACTCATCCGAAGACATTGAGCGGACAATTCACGACCTTTCCAGCACTTTGCTGATAGGCGGATTGCTGGCCATGTCGGTTGTTCTTGTTTTTCTTCGTCAGTGGCGGGCGACCCTCGTAATTGCACTTACGATACCATTTTCACTCATCGTAGCTATCATAATGATTTATTTTCTCGATTATACCATCAATATGATGAGTATGTTTGCCATGATAATCGCTATTGGCATGGTCGTGGATAATGCTATTGTGGTGCTGGAGAACATTACACGGCATCGGGAACAAGGCGAGCGTCCGGAAGAAGGAGCTGAATACGGAGCTTCTGAAGTAGCAATGGCTATAACCGCTTCCACGCTAACGACGATATGTATCTTTTTCCCAATCCTTTTTGTTAAGGGAATCACCAAGATTATCTTCACCGAGTTTGCAGTCGTTATAAGTGTTGTTTTGCTTGCATCACTGTTTTCGGCTATTACCCTTACTCCTATGCTTTCATCTACACTGATGCGTGCGTCCATCCAAAAAGCTAAGCACAGCAGGTTCTTTTCTAAAACGGAGCGGATGTTCGATGTGCTGGCGAGCATGTATGCGGGGATTCTTTCCTGGGCACTTGGTCATCGCAAGACGGTTATTACAGTTGCACTTGTTTTATTTATTGGAAGTTTGTCTTTGGTACCTTTTCTCGGCAGTGAATTTATGCCGCAAGAAGACACCGCCTTCCTCCAGGGAACGGTGCAACTGCCGGTAGGCACTCGCGTAGAAGAGACCGCCCGCGTTATGGAAGCTCTCGAAGATATTCTGAAAGATGAAGTGCCGGAAAGTGACAGGGTCGCCATATTCACAAGATGTGGAGTTAGTGAAGGTGGTAGGGGTCCGTCGTCCGGCAGCGAGGGTGCTCATATCGGCACCTTCGTTGTAAAATTGGTGCCTAAGGTGCAGCGAGATCGCGTTATTGCAGATATTGCTGCTGGTATTAGACGACGTTTCAATGAGTCCAAAGGCATACTGCAAATTGAAAAGTACTCCATAAGCACGGGTGACCCGATGGAAAGCATGATGTTAGGTGGTGGACAACCATTGACAATCAACGTCATTGGCGACGATATGGACTTGACGGACGAGATCGCCGCGGAGATCAAGAAGATTGCAGAGAATACGCCCGGAGCGGTGGATGTTGGTATATCCAGAGTTAAGGGAAGGCCGGAAATTTGGGTTAACGTGGACCGTGCCAAGGCTTCAACCATGGGGCTGAACGTATCGGATATTGGTGATACAATCCGAGCATCATTTTATGGCCGTCAGGCCAGCATGTATCGAGTTAAGGGAGATGAATATGACATATTCGTTCGCCTGCAGGAAAAGGACCGTCAGGATGTACGTGAGGTTCAGGCGACTACGGTTCGTTTGCCTGGTGGACAGTTGGTTCGTGTAGATAACGTGGCTCAGACCAAAATTGAATATGGGCCGGTCCAGATACAGCGCAAGGACCAGGGACGAATCGTGAATGTGGAGGGCAATGTTTATAATCGCTCGCTCGGAGAGGTTGTCGGCGACATAGAAGCTGAAATAGGAAAGCTGGACATCCCTCAGGGAGTCGAGATCTATATGGCCGGCCAGGTCGAAGAGCAGCGGGAGTCCTTCTTCTGGCTGACGCTGGCGCTAATTGTGGGCTCGGCCTTAGTGTATATGGTCATGGCTTCTCAGTTCGAGTCACTGCTTCATCCATTTGTCGTAATGTTTTCGATCCCGTTTGCTTTCAGCGGAGCTATTGTGGCCTTATTTCTGGGCGGACATCATATAAGCATCGTAATCTTTCTCGGTTTGTTAATGTTAACAGGTATTGTAGTAAATAACGCGATTGTACTGGTAGATTATATCAACATTCTTCGTGCCAGAGGCTTGGAGTTGAAGGATGCTGTACGGCGGGCGGGACAAATCAGATTAAGGCCGGTTCTGATGACGGCATTTACCACGATTTTTGCCCTGACGCCAATGGCCTTTGGTAGAGGCCAAGGTTCTGAGGTATGGAATCCGTTGGGCTTGACTATCATGGGTGGACTATTGGTTTCCACTATAGTGACATTGATTATCGTTCCGGTACTCTATAGTGTTTTTGAGGTCCGCGTTAAGACAAAATTTTCTTGAAAGGTGTATCCGTGAAACTTGTGCTGATATGTTACAATGAGGCGGTTGACCAGGAAGTTTTTGAAGTTCTTGAAGATGTTAACATTGAAGGCTACACTAAGTGGACGAAAGTGCTTGGCAAAGGCAGGAGCAGTGGTCCCCACTTGTACAGTCATATCTGGCCTAAAGCCAATAATGTTGTGGCAACTGTTGTGTCCGAACAGGTGGCTACAGTGATTCTTGACAGAGTTCGCAGGATGAGACAGAAACTTGGCTCGGAAGGTGTAAAGGCATTCATGTGGGAAATCGAGGAGGTTACTTAAAGCAGCCGTTCCGAGGAGATGATTCTTTTTAGCCTTAAGTGCTTTAGTAGTTAATAGTTAACAAATGAATATTTTTTAGAGGATTTTTCTGGTCAAAGGTCTTTTCAGGATGGATAATATATTATAATATATGTATATATGGTGGGGGTGAGAGTTCTTTTCAAAGAAAGGCTATGATTTTCCATAGGATTCGAGCTAATATTATAATATAATGATTATTCTGCATGGAGTACTGCCTGTCTGCGAGGCGAATAGTAGCTGTTGGTGGGTTTATTACGAGCCGGAATAAGCGGTGGAGATATGGAAACCGCAGCAAAGTATAAACCAAATGTTGAGATTGTAGTCGATGCCGAGAGTCTTGCACGCAGAAGCATTGAGCTTTTTATTGCTGATGCCCAAAAGGCGATAAAAGCCAAGAACGGCTTTAACGTTGCAATATCTGGGGGACATACACCTAAGCGTTTTTTCGAGTTGCTCGGCGAAGTGCCACAAGTCCGTTCTCTGTTGTGGGATAGGATACAGTTGTTCTGGGTGGACGAGCGGTACGTCCCGCCGGACTCGCAGTGGAGCAATTACAAGCTGGCTGCCGATACTTTCCTGACCAAGATAGCCATTCCCAAAGAAAATGTTCATCGGATACCAACCGAGTACAACGACATAAATGTTGCAGCCAGTCGTTATGAAGGTATGATTCGCAAAGTGTTCGGCTTAAAAAAGGATGAGCTTCCTGGATTTGATTTAATTGTTCTTGGGATGGGGGCTGAGGGACATACCGGTTCGTTGTTTCCCGATTCTTATGCATCATTCAATAAGGAAAATTTAGCCTGTGTTGTTTACGAGTTGAATGAGAAGCTTAACAGGATAACCTTGACGCATCCGGTTTTATGCGCAGCATTTCATATAGCCGTTTTGGTCTCCGGCGAAGAAAAGGCTGATATTTTGAAAGAGGTTTTGACCAGCGAGCCGGATGAAGTGCGGTATCCTATTCACATTCTTTGGCCTATTCTTGATAAGGTCACCTGGCTGGTCGATAGTGACGCAGCAAAAGCCATTTCTGGATAACCCACCAATAAATCGGTGGATTAAATATTGGTGCGTAAGCTTGTTTACATTTTTTTATTCTTGAGCGGCTGGCATTAAGAATTTTCTGCCGTTTGTTGGCGGAGCCAGAACGTGCCAATGATAATCAGCACCAAGCCAAGAATCATTCCAATTTTGAAGTCCTTCGGCATTTTTTTGCCCGTCACAGCTACAAAGATACGAGGTCACAAAGAGATTGAATAGATTGCTTCGCTTTGTACTGACCAACTGCCCAATATCAGTGTCTTAGTGCCTCCGTGGCAAGCCTATTTGCCTTTTCCCGTTTTGGTTTTTGTGCCGATCAGCAACAAAGGTGCAGCTATCGCGATGGAGGAATAAGTACCAATTATAACGCCAAAACCAATTGCGAAAGTAAAACCTCTTAAGCCTTGGCCGCCGAAGATATACATTATCAGTACAACAATAAATGTAGTAAAAGACGTCATAATAGTTCTCGAGATAGTCTGATTGATACTATTGGTGATAACCTGTGGATTAAGACGACCCTTGCGGCGATTTTCGCGGATGCGGTCGAAAACAACAATCGTATCGTTAAGCGAATACCCGATTAGTGTCAAGAAGGCAGCTATTATTGCCAGGTTGATTTTGAAGTCACTGATTAAAAGTTTTTCACCGATTGGTGTCGCTGCAATATAAGTACAGGCAGTAACAGCGCCGAGTGTAATACAAACATCATGAACCAGCGCTGCAATTGCTGCGAAGCCGTAGCGGACATTTCCAAATCGAATCCATATATAGGCCACGATTGCAAATAACGATAGTATTATGGCAATTAAAGCTCGTGTTTTTTGCTCAGCTCCGACTGATGGGTCTATCTGTGTTACTCGAGGTAGGGACGTTTCCAATTCTACAGCGGCCTTGATCCTGGTGTTTTCGTTTTCGGTAAATTGTGTCCATTCGTCCTCGCTTAGGTCTCTCAGCCCTGCTTCTTCCCCGACACTAATATATGCGAAAGAATTTATCGGCTGGTTTGGATCTAATAGTGTCAGCTTTGGACTAAGAATTATATAGGGATTCCAATCAAGAGCTTGCAGGTCTGGCTTAAAGCGCAGCAGCCTTAATCTTTGGTCTATTTCTTGTGGTGTAGCAGCTCTTTCAATTTTACATTCGATTTTAATTCCTCCTAAGAAATCAGCAAGTTCGGGATACGAATCGATTATATCTTCAGTTATTTTTTCCGGCTCATTGATTATCAACCGAAGATTTTGCCGAATTTCCAGCTCGTCTGCAAAAGCAGCTTTTATTGCGTTATCGACGATTTTATTAACTTGTGGTTCTGTAATTTTAGCTTCGGGCAAAGCCGTGCTCAGGATATTTTTGACAAGCGAGGGATTCACCTGACTCGTTGCTATGACGAATGAATCCGGCGCAGAAGGACTTTGATCATGTGTAACCTGTAAATTGCTTAGTTTAATGCGGGATTTTGCCTGGGCTTTTGTGATTGCGGAGGTTATGGTTTCGACGGTGTTCCCAGATGACTTCTCGGATTCAGGGAAAGTAATGGTAGCAGTGGTTTTATTAGTTTCTGTAGTGGTGATTTCATATTGTTTGTTTGATATTCCAATACTGTTAATGTTTGCTGCTGCAAGAGCCGGATTGTTTAGCTCTTGTCCAATCTGGCGGATTTTGTCCACCACATATTGTCTGCTTTGGGGCTCTTTAAGGTTAATTTGAACGGAAGTTCCGCCGGTAAATTCAATGTCATATTTATTATTTTTTGTATCGTCTCTCGTGAAGAATACCGATAGCCCTGCTACGATGAGCACGGCTGAGATGCAGAAGAAGATCGGCCTAGCACCCATCCAATTTACTTTTGGCTCGTGTATTAGACGCAGCATAATTAAATGCTCTTTGATAACTCGCTTGGCTAAGAGAAAATCGAAGATTACTCTGGTCACGAACAGAGCAGTAAACATACTTGATAAGATGCCCAGCATCAGCACAATGGCAAAGCCTTTTATTTCTTCCGACGCCCGCCAATAAAGAATAGCGGCGGTGATAAATGTGGTGATGTTGGCATCCAAAATCGCTCTAAATGCTCTTTGATAGCCGTTTCTTATGGCTGTTCTCAATGCGGAGCCTTTCTGCTGTTCTTCACGCATTCTTTCAAAAATCAACACGTTGGCGTCAACGCTCATACCAATGGTTAATATGATACCTGCGATGCCCGGCAACGTGAAGGTTGCCCTGATTCCAGCCATTACTGCCAGGACAAATAAGATGTTCATAAGCAATGCTACGTCGGCTATTGAGCCGGCAAGCATATAATAGATTAAAATACAGAACGTAACTGCGAACAGACCTATGAAGCCGGCTATGATGCCCTTGTCACGGTTTTCGGCGCCGATGGATGGCCCGATTGTTTTTTCCGAAATGGGCTGCTCAATGAGTCTGGCAGGCAGGGAGCCGGCATTTAGCTTATTGACCATATCAACAACTTCTGTCTGCGTGAAGTCGCCGGTTATTTGACCGCGCGTTGTTATTCTTGTGTTAATCTTAGGGGCTGATATAGCGACATTGTCGAGCAGTATGCAAAGTGGCCTATCAATATTTTTTCCGGTGACATTACCGAACTTTTTGCCGCCTCTTTCATCTAAAACGAAGTTGATAGCTGTTCGGCCATACTCATCTTGTCCCGGAGCGGCCTTTTCAAGTTTCCAATCTTTGCCGGCGGTTCTGTGCAGCATTGCTTCGTTTGGCCTGTTGCTTGACAGGACATAATATTTATCACCGAATGGGGCGACAATTGCGTTAGGAGTTTTCCACTCTTCAATGTTTTCTACTTCCAACCATATATAGTTGTTGTCTGAAGCATATTTAGGTCCTTTTTCGGTAAGCGATTTGGCATAAGCATCTACTTCGTCAGTAGCTAATTCAGCCAGGTCTAATCGGTCTAAAGTAGGTAGTATTCGAAACTCCAATATGCCGGCACCTTTTAGCATCCGCTGAAGGTCGCTGGGATCATCGAGCCTGCCTCTGAAAGGACGATACTCGTCGTATGCTGCAACAACCTTGTCTATTTTTTCTGCACGGTCTGGAAAGTCGGTTTTGAATATCTCGATGTTCTTTTGCCTCTCTGCTGACTTGGCAGGCATCTCCAGCACAAAATCCATCTGGTCCTCGGTTAAGTTTAGCTTGTCGATCTCTATCTTGGCTTCATCGTATAGGCTGCGTTTTTCAGGAAGCTGATTGACGACTTCGGCCCATTTTTTATAGGTTTCTATATATTTTGTTAGCAGGTCGAGGTTGTTTTCAGCTCCGGGAAATTCCTTTAATGTGCTCTGAAGCTGTTGCTCGTTTAATTTAGCCCAATTGTTTTGGTTTAGCTTTATCTGGTCGAGGCTAAGCCCAGCCGACGAAATTTTGTCTTCGATAACTTCAAGTTCGTTGTTGATCTCATCTCTTTTATCCTGCAGCTCATTCAGCTCGTCATAGACCTTAGCGAGGGATTCGAGAATTGTTAGTCTATTAGGATCCGTCTGGGCGATGTCGTTAAAATCCTTAGCTCGCTGCTCTGCGGGCTGTTTTAAGGTGCGGATTATTCTGGCAGGATTTACATTTTCGGCCAATAGCTCTTCCTTAGCTTGTTCGAAATTCTGGCGTTGTTGGCGTGCTTCTGCGCTTGCCAGAGGCATCTGTATCTCGAAACGGGTATTGCCTTGTGGCCGCCATAAAAGGTTTTGAATATTAGCAGGGTCTATCCGCCTTCGCAGAACGGTTATCATTCTTTGGGCCAGGTCCTTTTGTTCTTCTTCTTCGAGGTACTGGGTGTCAATCTCATAGATAAGGCTTGTTCCACCTGCCAGGTCGATTCCAGGCTTTAATGTTTTACTTGGCGGGTATAAAGTCCATGCTGTAAGGAGCACCAAAACGATAATTAGAATGATTTTCGGCGTTAAATTCTTCCCCATAACTGTCCTCAAATAAGTTGGTTGAATGGTTATTGGTTAACTGGTTATTTAAATAACCAGTTACCAGTTACCAATCACCAGTTACCAATTACGATTTTTCTTTCGACAGATTCTTTCCGATTGCTGAAGCTATAATTTTTATTTTTGTATTATTTGATTCATCGACTTTCAATGTAATCTCATCTTCCTTAACATCAACGACGGTTCCAATAATTCCACCGATTGTTCGAACCCGGTCGTTTTTCTGTAGCGTTTTCACCATTTTTTTGTGCTGCTGTTTTTGTTTTTGAGGACCTCTAAAGAGGACAAAGTACAATATGACGAACATCAAGCCGATAAAAATCAGGTGAGTGTAGCCACTGGTAGCTCTTCGTCCTTCGGTTCCGGCGGGGGGGGCGTTAGCGTCGGATGGTACAAGTGTTTGTGCTTGGCCTTCTTCAGCGACCGGCTCCGAAGGAATACTCGAAGGAGCCTCTTGATCCCCAGCTTGAGCTAATATCCATAGGTTATCCATTTCGGTTTCCTTTCATCTTTTATCGTATTGCAGATTCCTTATCAAAAAGCAAAAAGACACGTCTGCCGAAAAACAATGTATATAACCTGAATTTGCCGAGAATTACAGATAATTTGTTGAATCATTTAGTTATTTTTGACAAGTTATTTTTTAACAGGCCCGACCCGAGCCGGGTCGAGGGGTCGAAAGATTGGTATTTCTTGAGCTGCTCATTTGACCAGACTGTAAATTCTTTTTTCTTTAATGCAAGCCTTATTTCAGCCATCAGTTTCTGGAAAAACCTTAAATTGTGCAGAGAAACTAAGATAGGGCCGAGCATTTCTCCACAGTTGAAGAAATGTCTTATAGTAGATCTACTGAAATTTTTGCAGCAATAGCAGTTGCAATCTTTCTCTATTGGCCTGTCGTCTTCTATATGGGCATTGTTCCTCAAACGCAGCGGCCCGTTTTCGGTAAAGGCAAAGGCGTTGCGTCCGTTTCTGGTCGGTAGCACGCAATCGAACATGTCCACCCCAGCCCTTACCGCTGCGATTATATCCGCTGGAGTGCCTACGCCCATTAGATAACGGGGCAAATTCTCCGGCAATAACTGCGTAGTATGAGTAACGACTTTTATCATATTGTCATGGCCCTCGCCTACACTTAAACCACCGATAGCATATCCGTCAAAATCAAGCTTGACAAGCTCTGATGCGCAGTATGTGCGCAACTGTAGATTTATTCCACCCTGCACGATGGCAAACAGCAATTGGTTGGTATTGGCATGAGCTTTTTTCGAGCACTTGGCCCAGTGGATTGTTCTTTCTACTGCTTCTTTTAGCTGCTTTTCATCAGCGGGCAAGGGCGTACATTGATCCAGGCACATTATTATGTCGGCATTAAGCCGGTTTTGAATCTTTATTGCTGTTTCAGCATCGAGGTATATTTTTGCTCCGTCTATATGGCTGGTAAATTCAACGCCAGCGTCATCGACTTTGGTAAGCGGGCTCAAAGAAAAGATTTGATATCCGCCGCTGTCGGTTAATATCGGCTGGTCCCAGGCCATAAATTTGTGTAGTCCGCCGATTTTTTCGACCACGTCAACTCCCGGCCTAAGCATAAGATGGTAAGTATTGGCCAGGATAATATCAGTGCCGGTCTCTTTGAGTTGTTGCGGCGTGATACCCTTTACCGCACCGGCGGTACCGACCGGCATAAAGACAGGTGTTTCAACCTTGCCATGGGTTGTAATTAACAACCCATGCCTAGCTGAACAACTGCTGTCTTTATACAACACCTCGAAGTTACTCATTGCCCTTTCCTATTACCAAAAAGCTTCTGCTCGAAAAGGTAGGTACTACAAAAACCATTTTTTATTGACTCCTAAATTTATTTAGGGATTCTTATCAAAGGATAGATAGGTTAGGCTTAATAAACTGTTTTAATTCGAGAGCCTGGGTAATAATACGCGAGTATTTGCTCAGCAGATTTTCCTTGTCTTGCCATGCCTTGGGCGCCACATTGACACATTCCTACGCCATGTCCCCACCCTCTGCCTGCTAAAAAAGCCCACTTATCATCCCATTTGGCAATTCGGCAAATAGTGCTTTGCAATCGCCTGCCGGTCGGGTCGATTGTAAGCCGAAGGTCCTCGGCTCGTAGAAAGTCGGTTTTGCCGGTCGAGCCGACTAATTTAACTTTGGTCAACCGGGAAAATTTTCCGTAGTCGCTTTGTTCAGCCGGTTCAATACTTGTTATTTGTCCGAGTTTTTTTAGCTGTGGATATCTCCGGAACAATCTGGTTGTGACGGTGTTCTTATCGAACTGGGCCATAGGCCAGAAAAAAAGTGTAAGTTTTGCCACATCTTTGCAGTAGGGGCATTCAACTCCTACCAGCGGTTCGAAGGAATCACCAAAAACGTTCTCGCTGTTTTCAGTATGGCCTCCACAGACTGAGCTGTAATAGGTAGGGAAAATATCTTCGCTGCCGTTGGGATGCTTACAAGTTAAGACCTGACTGTATGTGTCATTTACTGCGTTCCAGACCTGGACCGATTCGGCTTTAACTCCGAGGTAAACCTGGTTTGCCTGTGTTTTAGCAACGTCCCAATTGCGATTTTTGCCAAAGCGATTTTTGATATATAGACAATAGGTTCTTGCGGCGATTGCCTGAGCCTTGAGCACTTCCGGCTCCCAATAGTCAGGTATTTCGGCACCTATTACGCCGGCTAAATAGGGCTCAAGCGGAACATGATTGATAGCGTCAAAGGATTTGTCATCAGGATTGATTATCAGCTCCAATTTACCACGGTATTCGTTGTTGTTTAGACTGAAGATATGTGGTTCATTGGGGTAAACGATTAGTTCACGCTTTGTGAAAGAGCGGCTGGCGATGGTGATTCTGCCGGCTGATAGCTCTATTTTTGCCGGCTCCTCGATCGAGTTAAAGCCGGCTTCTACGGTCGAGACCGGGGTATATGAGTTCGGGGTGGTGACGTTGAAGGGCGAATTAATTTTTAACGTGCAGTCTGTGACATTATCAAGCAGCAGAACCCTAACCCAGTAGCGTGATACTGTGTCCATTTGTGGCGTAGGCCTGGCAAGCTGCCTTGGCTTACAGCCGGGTTGAATTATAAGAAAAAACGGAATTATCACCAACAAGACTATCCGCCAGATGTGCCTGCTGTGATTTGAAGTTCGTTGGATAAACATTAAAGAAGACATTAAAAATAACCAACAGCGAACATTCGATAATTAGTTAATCAGTCTAAGCTTCGCAGCGATAATCCGATGTTGGCCAGGATTCTGTTTATTTCGTTTAAGCTTGTTACGCCGAAGTTTTTGCTGCCCAGCAGCTCGGCATCGGTTTTTTGTGTCAGATCGCCGATGGTTCGAATATTGAGCTTTTGCAGGCATTTTCGGGAACGCACAGACAATTGCAGGTCGTCCACCGGCTTGTTCAATAGACCTTGTTCTGCGACAGTATTACTATCTGAGATTTCATTTGAAGGAAACTGTTTTTCCTCAAGGGCCATACCTAAGTGCAGTCCTTTCGATTCAAGAACGCTCTTGATTTCCCGCAGCGACGTTTCACCAAAGTTCTTATAAGATAACAGCTCTGACTCGGTAATATTTAAAAGATCGCCGATTGTATCGATGTTCATTTTCTTGAGGCAGTTTCTGCTGCGTACCGACAGCTCAAAGTCAGACAGGGGCGTTTCAAGTATTTGATTTTTGTGACTTTTTTTCTTTTCCTTTTCCTCGTCATAAAACATCGTTTTTGAACTATCGATGTCTTTTTTGAACATAATCGCTCGTTGGTGATTGGGAAAGAACTCCAGGACTTTATCGACACATTGAGATGCCTTGTCAAAAGTGCCGTTATCCTCATAAAGCACAGCTAAATTCAGCAGTGCACTTACATAAATCGGAGTAGTAGAGACAATTTGCTTGTAATAATCAATAGCTGATTCTTCGTCGCCTAATAAATCACAGCGGTAAGCTAAGTAGAAAAGGGCTCTTTGATGATTCGGGGCCAATTCCAAGGTTATTTTATAATTATCCATCGCCTCTTCATAGAGTCCCTGGGCTTCTTGAAGGCGAGCAAGCTGATACTGATATTCAGCACTAACATTTTCAAAATTTGCGCAGCTCTTTAATTCCTTGACTGCAGCCTCAAAGTCCGATGCGTGACGATATGTGGCGGTTTTTTCCAAGGTTATTTGCAGGGTATCACCTTCGTAATTAAGACTCTTTTGCAGGTTTTCAATCGCTTCGTCGTATTTACCTATTTGACGAAGCGCGAAGGCTAAGTATATGAATTTCTCTTTGCAGTCTTTGGCCTTTTGAAGTTTCTCGACCACTTCGACGAATCTTCCGAGGATAAAAAGTCCTATTCCCACAGCCAGAACAGCTTTAGGCAAAGTTCTGGACATCTGTGCTTCTAATTGTTCAGCGAACTTTAGCTGGTTGGCCTCGCCGGAATGGACTAAATGGGAGAGTTTTATAATTTCGTCCAAAGACGGCAATTCATCAGCGAATAAGTTGATTTCAGATTCTGCTATTGGCTCCATTTGAATTTTCTCCAATAATCCTTTATTTGTAGTCCTTTCTTCTGCGAGTGGACTTTATCTACAGGCACATTATAAAGCCGGAACAAGGATTTGCAACACTTTTTTAACCTGTCTTGCTGTCCTGAGCGAACCTGTGGTGAGCTTGCCGAATCCAGTCGAAGGGAGCGTAGCTCGTCCTGATTTTAATCGAAGGGTCGAAAGATCGGTATAATTATATGGGTGCGTGTCATAAGTGGTGAGCCTGCCTGCCCTGCTTGCCCTGCGTAGCCCCAGTTATCGGGACGAAGCGGGGAGCGCATTCGAAGGGTCGAACCAATTTACTCGCCTTGCCCGCTGCGCCGTGCGCAGCACGGCGAATAGGCAAAACTTGTAAGCTTGCCCGCCGTCCCGTCCGCCGGAAGCGCCTTCTCCGCCGAAGTGGCTACGAAGGCCGGACTCTGGAGGGTGGAACTCTCTGGGCAGGCGGGCCTGCGGCTTATAGGTTTAATATTGCAAACTACTATATTAGAGCTAATATAGTTCTTGTGCGGCTGATATAATACAGAGATAATTTAGGAAACAGCAAAATGGCGGAGAAAATAGCAATAAACTCTACGCATTCTGTATTAAAAATGCTGGTTGGATTTATTGAACTTACCCGACCTGCAAATGGAGGCGACAAAGATAGAGTTTAAGGTTATTTGAGGGAGCTCGTATGGGCGAATTAATTAGTTTCCGAATAGAAGGACCGATACTTGAGAAAAATATACCTCTTGATATTGCCCTCGATAGCCTTACAGCATTTCAAAACATAGTGGACAAATCATACCTTGCATTGTCACAGAGCCAACGGGTAAGCAAAAAAACAAGAGAAGAATTTCGGATTACCTTTACTAAAATAGAAAATGGTTCTCTTAATGTAGATTTAGATATGGTTCTGGCTGCTGTAATAACAGCACAAATGACAATGCCTTTCATAACCAGTCTAACCCCCAAAGCAATCTGGGATCTAACGAAGAATTCTTTTAATTATTTGAAATTTGTATTGGAATCAATTAACAAAGGTAAATTACCTACTTACAGCCAAACCGGCGATGGTATGTTATTGGTCAATAATGGTGATGGTAATATAACCGTAAATCAAATTACTTATAATGTTGCAAAAGAATCGTTATGTGATTATCGGGAGATGGCTAAGTTAACAAAGAAGGGCGTTGAAAGAGTACGTTTTACTGGCAAAATGGAATCCGAAGGTATTGAGATTAATAAATCGAATAGTAATATATTTTATCCTAAAACAGAAATTGTGCCGGAAAATATCCAGCTCACATGCGAAATATTTGATTTTAATAAACATAAGATGGGTGGCAAAATCGCAGTTCCTGCTGGGCAAGTAATCCCGCAAGGAGAGTATAATTTTGAATTGGTCGGCGACCAATATATAGCGGCTTATATTGAATCAATGTTAAAAACTGAAGTGAAACTTAATTGTTTGCAGGAAATAAGCCCAAATCCTTTTGGAACTTCAAATATATTAAAATTGCAAGTTGTGAATATTATTAAATAACACGAAGTTTTTAATTTTACCAGGAAGATTTTATGGCAGATAACATTTTATACTACGGCGATAACTTAGATATCATTCGCCGCTATATCAAAGACGAATCCGTTGACCTTATTTATCTCGACCCACCTTTCAAAAGTGATAAAGATTACAATGTTCTTTTCGCCGAACAAAATGGAAGCCGGTCTGCAGCGCAAATCAAGGCCTTCGAGGATACATGGGAGTGGAACACAGTCGCTGCTGCTGCTTATCGAGAAATAGTTGAACGAGGCGGTAAACCTTCACAGGTGATGCAAGCTTTTCATAAATTCCTGGGTGAGACTGATATGCTGGCTTATCTTTCGATGATGGCTCCGCGTCTCGTTGAATTAAGACGGGTTTTAAAAGATACCGGGTCGATTTACCTTCACTGTGACCCAACAGCAAGCCATTATCTAAAATTACTAATGGATGCTATCTTTGGCGCGGTTAACTTTAAGAACGAAATAATTTGGCATTATCGAAAGTGGCCTTCCGGGAAATATACTTTTCAAAGAAACCATGATGTTTTGTTTTTTTATTCTAAGACAAACAACCGCAAGAGAACTTTCAACCAATTATTTATGGAAAGAGCTGCTTCGACATTGAAACGCTTTGGGAATTCTAAAATTGTATCAGGTTATGATGATTCTGGTCGTCGCATCCCTTCTAGAACCGAAGAAGAAAATTCTGCTGGAGTTAGACAAGATGATGTTTGGGAAATTGGGCGTGTACCACCGATAAAACAATTGTTTCCAACAGAAAAACCCGCTGCCCTTTTAGCAAGAATAATCGAGGCAAGCAGTAAAAAAGGTGACGTTGTTCTTGATCCATTCTGTGGATGTGGTACGACAATAGCAGTTGCTCAAGAGCTAAATCGTCACTGGATTGGAATTGATATTACACATCTGGCAGTTGCCTTAATGAAACATCGACTCGAAGACATGTTTGGCGAGAAGATTCGTAAGACTTACAAAGTAATAGGTGAACCAGTTTCATTACCTGATGCAAAGACTTTAGCTGAAAATGACCCCTATCAGTTACAATGGTGGGCGCTTGGATTAGTTGGTGCGCGTCCTGTTGAACAAAAAAAGGGGGCGGATAAAGGAATAGATGGTCGTCTTTATTTCCATGACGAATCAGATAATAGCAAGACGAAAACCAAGCAAATAATACTTTCGGTTAAAGCAGGACATATAACAGTAGCTCACGTGCGAGATCTACGGGGTGTCGTCGACCGCGAAAATGCACAAATTGGTGTCTTGATTTCTATGGAAAAACCCACAAAGCCTATGCGGACAGAGGCGGCAAGTGCAGGTTTTTATAAATCGCCTTGGCAAAAGGAACCTTATCCCAAGCTCCAAATCCTTACAATAAAAGAACTGCTAAGTGGTAAGAGGATAGATTGTCCCCCTCTTGGACAGGTAAATGTTACGTTTAAGAAGTCTCAGATAGCTAAAGGCAAACAAGAACCACAACCCGATTTAGATTTGCTCTGATTATGAATATTAGGAACATCCGCCTGATTTTCTAATTACCTTTCCACCAATGCTTTAAGAATTTTGCTTGAAAATTAAGCCGTTTTCGGGTATAATATGTATCGAACTAATGGACTGTTCATAGTTAATAGCTCGTAGTCAATCGTAAATAAGGGGGAGATTATTGATGTCGAAGATCCGGCCTTACTTGGACGGAGCCGCTGAATCACAAATCTTCGCCAATCAGCAAAATGAGCTAAAATCCACCAAATGGCAAAGCCGATACAACAAAATGAGGCAAATTAGAGGGGAAAATTGACACTAATTATGCAAAACAAAGCCAATTTCTGTAAGGTTCAGATTAACATAAGCTCTTTGATATAAAAAGAATATGAGAAATTTGCCGTTTTCGGACCACGGAAAAACAAAGCCAAAACAAAGCCAATCCTTCGACCCGGCTCAAGACGGGACAAAGCCAATCCTTCGACTTGGTTCGACTCTTTCGACACTTCGACAAATCTAAGTGCAGGCTACGCTCAAGACAGGTTCGCTCACCACAGGTCGCTCAGGACAGGTTTTTCGAATCGGAAAACAGAAGCTTGCCCGCCATCAGTGTGGCGGGACAGATGTCAGAGAACGGAGGACAGATGACGGAAGACAGCCTGTCCGGCGTAGCCTTGGCGAAGTC
>Ga0315547_1000195_pt1 | contig 67291 bp, 69 predicted proteins | sample SalMarSW160240MG_2_FD_202542 | JGI IMG/M metagenome (GOLD analysis project Ga0315547, IMG submission 202542) | Salt marsh sediment microbial communities from the Plum Island Ecosystem LTER, Massachusetts, United States - Salt Marsh Sediment SW1601-240 ...
TTGAAGCGGGTTCACATCAGCTTTGCCTCCGGCGGATTCAAGCTGGAAGGGGTGTGGCATCTCCCCGAAGGTGAAGGGCCTTTCCCGGCGGTTATCGTCTGCCACCCCCACCCCCTCTACGGGGGGAGCATGTCCAGCAATATCGTTTTTGGCATCTGCCAGGCGCTGGCTTTAAGCAATATCGCCGCCCTGCGCTTTAACTTCCGGGGGGTGGGCAAGAGCCAGGGGAATTTTAGCGGGGGCACCGCCGAGCAGGAGGATGTCAGGGCGGCGCTGGCTTTGGTGCTGGCCGCGGAGAATATCGGCCATGAGAGAATCGGGCTGGCGGGGTATTCCTTCGGCGGGGGTATTGCCGCTACCGTGGCTGTCCAGGATGAGAGAATAAAGCTGCTGGCGCTGGTATCGCCAGCGTTTATGTACGGCGGCGAGGAGCTTAAAGGTTATCTAAAGCCCAAGTTTATCATCATCGGGGAGGACGATGACATGATAGCGCCGGAGGGGCTGCGGGAGCTTTTCCGGGAAATGCCGGAGCCGAAGCAGTTTGAGGTTATCCCCGGTGCCGACCACTTCTGGGCGGGGTTTGAAGAGGAGGTTGCCCGGAGAGTGACCGGGTTTTTTAGCGAAGGTCTGGGGTAAATTGGGGCGGGTTGACATATAATTTGCCCTAAAGTATACTGGAGGGGCTGACGCGGGGTGGAGCAGTGGAAGCTCGTTGGGCTCATAACCCAAAGGTCGTTGGTTCGAATCCAACCCCCGCTACCAAAGAAATTTAGAGCACCGTTAAGAGCGGTGCTTTTTTGGTTGGCTGGCAATTTGCTAACCGAAGTTTTTAGCTGAATTTGCCGGAAGCGCGATCAATCATAAGGAACACACGCGATTCCCCGCTGTCGAGGCTTCGCTTATAAATGTATGAGTCTGGGTAGTGAGTTATGCCGGGGTTTGTTTACTTCATCCAACTCATACCCTGCCAGAGGTCACCGAACACAGTTACGCCAAGAGCCGCAAAAATAATGTAGATAACCGCGCCGATGAATGCAGCAGTCATAGACCATTTAGCGACATCTTCTAGCTCATTCTGCCTTCCGGAAAAAACCCAGAATGTAACAAAGCCGAACACAGGAACGAAGAAAGACACGATGTATACCAACCACTTGACCCAACCCATAGTGCACCTCCTTTAATAGCTATTTTACAGCCGGCATTAAAACATAGCCTAATTATCTTTTGAAGAGTGTGCAGCCTAAACTTTTAGAGCTTGAGTCTAGCCCCAATTAATAGAATTGTCAATCCCCCGGCCCCCGTATTCTTCGAGTCCAACCCCCGCTACCAAAGAATTTTAGAGCACCGCGAACGAGCGGTGCTTTTTTTATTGCCTTTAGTTTTACCCCTGAGAGTTCTTATGATAATATTGATATGAACAATGAGGCTGATGGCTCCAGGAAAATAAACGAAGGGAAACATAATGTTATGCCACGCAGAAAGCCATCCGTATTTCATCCTGCCCTACTGGTCATAGACATGCAAAACGGCTTTTGTATGCCCGGGGGGTCATACGAAAAGTACGGGGATAACATCGGGGCCGATATTGACGCCTACAGGAAAATCATACCGAATATCGCGCGGGTGATAACTGCCTGTCGTGAAACACAAATACCTGTTTTCTACACCCAACAGGTTAGAGAGGCATCGGGCATAGACCTTTACACGCGACTGCACCGAATTATACCAAGCAGAAGGGCAGAATTCCTCAATATACCGGCATGCGTGCGGGGAACATGGGATGCGGAGATACTCGACGAACTCCGACCAGCAGAGGGGGACTACACAGTCGTTAAGAGGCGAGATTCCTCCTTCCAGGATACCGAACTCGACCTGTGGCTAAGGCGTGCCTATGTTGATACGCTCATATTTACCGGCGTGGACACCGGAATCTGCGTGGAGAATACCCTGACGGACGGATTTAATTTAGGTTACGACGTAATATTAGTGGAAGATGCCACCGCATCTTCCTGGGCAAAGATGGGTAAGTCTACCATAATGAAGGTGAGGGGTTCTTACGGCTGGGTATTGACAACAGAGAAACTTCTGGGGATGCTGCACACTTCTAAACGGGGAAAGGGAGCCTTTAAGTTCCCTACATAGCTACCAGAGAATTTTAGGGCACCGTTAAGAGCGGTGCTTTTTTTGTTTTTAGTGCAGGTATTCGCCGCCGTTAACGGCCAGGGTCTGCCCGGTAATCATGCTGGCTTCATCCGAAGCCAGAAAGAGCACCGCCGCGGCAATGTCTTCCGGTTCTATATTCTTCTTGAGCAGTTGTTTGCCCACTACGTCTTCGGAATAACCGGGGGGAAAGGTTGACCACATCGCCTCGGTCATAACCAGGCCGGGAGCCACCGCATTGACGTTGATGTTGAAAGCGCCCAGCTCGGTGGCCAGGCCGCGGGTCATGGTAATCACGCCGCCCTTGGAGGTGCTGTAGTGAATGAACTCGGGCAGGCCGGTGAAGGCAACGTTCGATGCCATATTGACAATTTTACCGCTGCCCTGTTTCTTCAGGTAGGGAATAACCGCTTTACAGCTTAAGAAGACGCCTTTAATATTCACCGCCAGAATCCGGTCCCAGTCCGCCGAGACAAGCTTTTCCACCGGCTTGACGAAATCCTTGACCTCCAGAGCACCGAAAATAGCCGCGTTGTTGACCAGAATGTCTATCCGGCCGAAGCGGTCGAAGGTCCTTTTTGCCATCTGGGCGGTGTCTTCTTCACGGGAGACATCAATTTTGAGAGGCAGTACCTCGCCACCGAGGGCTTCTATCTCCTGGGCGACGGGGGTACAGTCATGGACATCGCAGATGGTTAGTTTAGCGCCCTCTTCAGCGAAACGGCGGGCAATTACCCGGCCCATGCCCCGGGCGCTGCCAGTAATGATAGCTACCTTGTCTTTTAACCGCATATCCTTACCTCCAATCAAGCGTCTGCCCTAAGTATACTACAAACCAGCCAAGTTTCCGCATGACAGCCGTTTCATTTTACTTTAGATAGCCGGCGGTGCGGCTGGCGGCGGCGACATTGCCAATGTGGCCGGTAGCCCCGGTGACCACTATCATGTTCTACCTCCTCTGCAACACCATCGTATCGGAGTTTGAGTATAGTGCTCATCGGTCAACGTGTCAATATTCGACAATCACTCCTCCTCGAAGGCTGTCTTGTCGCCAAATGACATAAAAGGGGGATAAAAGGCTTTCTTTTTTGTATTAATACTGCTATAATGTTATTAAGCCAGTATTCCCATTACAAAAATTACCTCTAGCGAGAGACAGAAGGGGGTGATTCTCATATCTAAAAAGGTCCTTATCGTTGAGGATAATCCCAGTGTATTGAGAGCCACCAGCTATATACTGGAAAAAGAGGGTTACGAGGTGCTCACCGCCCAGAACGGGCTGGAAGGGCTGAAAAAAGCCAAAGAGAATAGCCCCGACCTGCTCATCCTGGATGTGATGCTGCCGGGGATAGACGGCTTTGAAATCTGCCACAGGCTGCGGGGTGAGCCCCAGACCGCCAATTTGCCTATCGTCATGTTTTCGGCCAAGGGGCAGGAATCGGATAAAGCTATGGGTATGAAAATGGGCGCCGATGATTATCTGACCAAGCCTGTGGACCGCATCGTGCTGCTGGACAAGGTGGCCGACCTGCTGGCGGCGCGGAAGTGACTTAATCTTCGGAGTTGCCGCCGAGGATAGATTCTATCGTCTCGAACATCTTGCTGAAGCCTCCCGATTTAGTGAAGTAATCGGCGGCGCCCACCGACAGCGCCTTGACCCGGCTGCCGTCAATTTCGATACCGGTCATCACCAGAATGGGTATCTGAGCCGTCTCCGGCTTGTGCTTTAACGCTTTCATCACCTCATAGCCGTCCATTCCGGGCATCTTTATATCCAGCAGGATAAGGTCCGGAGGACGGTTCTCTACCCTTTCTAAAGCTATTTTACCGTTGTAAGCGACGTTGGTGGAGTAACCCCGCTTGCCCAGCTGGTACTTGAGCGATCTGACCAGGTTTTTATCGTCGTCTACCACCAATATCTTCTTCTGGGCATCCCGCAGTAACTGGTTCACCTTATCTATGAGCAAATCTATCTTGAAGGGCTTGGTCAGGTAGTCGTTTACCCCCAGCTTGTAAGCCCTCTTCCGGTCTTCCACCACCGAGATGATGAGGATGGGTATATCCTTGGTCTCTGGGTCGTTCTTGAGCACGGCGGTGACATCGAAACCGCTCATGCCGTCCATGAGCACGTCCAGGGTTATCAGGTCGGGGTGATGTTTCCGCGCCAGCTCTATGGCCTGGTTGCCCCCTGAGGCCTGAATGACGCTGTATCCCCGCTTTTTAAGCTCATGAGCCAAGAAGCGGCGGATATTAGCCTCATCATCCACCACCAGTACTTTCTTGTCACCGGTGATAGCCACCTCTACCGGCTCTTCCGTCCCTTCCGCCTCTTTCGCCTCTCCAAGCTCCGGCGCTTCCACATCAGCCGCCTGCGCCATGGGCAGGCTAAAGAGGAAGGTGCTGCCTTTGCCCAGGGCACTTTCCACCCAGAGTTTGCCCCCGAAGTGCTCTATTATCTCCTTACAGATGGGCAGGCCGAGGCCGGTCCCCTTGGGCTTATCGGTGAGGGTATTGCCAACCTGCTTGAACTTTTCGAAAACGCCTTCGTGGTCCTTGGGGTCGATGCCGATACCGCTATCGGTGACGCTGACCACGACCATATCGGCTTTTTCCTTTGACTCGTCCCGCTTAAGAACGCGCGCCTTAACCTGAATCTTGCCTTTTTCGGGGGTGAATTTGATGGCGTTGCTGAGCAGGTTGGTTACCACCTGTACCAGCCGGTCTTTGTCACACATGACGGTGGGCAGCCTGGGGCTTATCTCCGTCTTGACCTCAAGGTGGGTCTTAGCCGCCAGCGCCTGGGTGGCGTTTATTGCCGTCTTGACGACCTCGGGCACCGACAGCTCCACCGGCTCCCACTGCATCCGCCCCGATTCAATCTTGGAGATGTCGAGGAAATCGTTTATCAGCCGGGTTAAGCGGTCGCTTTCTTCCTTGATGATATTGAGGAACTCCTTCTGGGTTTCCTTGTCTTCATCGTAGGTGAGCAGAATCTCGGAGAAGCTCTTTATCGAGGTGAGGGGAGTTCTAAGCTCGTGGGATACCGTGGAGAGGAAGCTGTCTTTTAGCTGGTCCAGCTCCTTGAGTTTCTGGTAGGCGATTCTGAGTTCTTCCATCTTTTGCTTGAGCGCATCTTCCGCCCGCTTGCGCTCGGTGATGTCAATGGTCATGGAGATTAAACAGGGGTCGTTGCCGATATCGATTGACTCGCTGGAAAACAGCCAGATGCGCAGCTCACCCGATTTCTTGCGGAACTCAAATTCCTCATTGTGAACCCTGCCCTCTTCTTTGAGTATCTTTAGCATCTTTTCGCGGTCTTTAGCCTTGGCCCAGAGCCCAATCTCGTTGGCCCCGTGGTTAATAACCTCCTCACGGGCATAGCCGGTAGTAGTGAGGAAATTATCGTTGACTTCTATGAATAAGCCGTCCCTGAGCCGGGTGATGGCGATGGCATCGGGGCTGGCCCGGAACGCCTTGGAGAACTTTTCTTCCGACTCCCGCAGCGCCTCCAGCATCTCCTTGCGCCCGGTGATGTCCCGGGCGATGGTGATGTGGCCGAAGGCCTTGCCCGAGGAGTCCTGGAGGGCGCTGGTGCTGAGTTCGCCGGGAAACTCGGAGCCGTCCGCCCTGAGTAAAGTGCATTCCATGCCCCTGATGGTTCCTTCTTTGAGGGCTTTTTTCATTTTTCCGGTCATCTTTTTACGGTCTCGGGGAGTGGTAAGGGACAGGGCGTTTTTGCCTACCATCTCATACTGGGAGGCGAAGCCGTGCATCTTGACGGCGCTTTCGTTTACCTTGAGGATGGTGCCGTCCAGTTTTGCCACTACGATGCTGTCGGTAACCGAATCGAACATGCTTTCCAGCCTCTCTTCGCTCTCCCGGAGCACCTCCTGCATGTTCTTGATATCGGTGATATCAAGCCAGTTTATGAGGAAATAGAGCGGCTTTCCCCCGTGCTTTATCATTGCCGAGTTTAACGCCACCCACATACGCTCCCCGTTCTTCTTCTGGAAAATATGCTCACTTCTCGTGCCGCCCTTGGCCATGGCCTTTATAATGGCGGCACTAATTTTCTCCCCCTGCTCTTCGGGCCACCAGGGGAGGGGGGCTTTAAGCCCGAGAATATCGGCCAGGTTAAAGCCGGTCAGCTTTTCGAAGGCGGGGTTTACGTACCTTACCGAAGTATCCGGGTCGAGGACGACTATCGGGTTCGGTGAGTTCTGCAGCAGGTTGGAGCTGAACCGCTGGCTTTCCTGCAGTTCGTTTTCTATCTTCTTGCGCTCGGTGACGTCCAGAGAATACTCTATCATCTGGGTAACCCTGCCTTTGGCATCGAAAATGGGGTAGCCGTGAACTTCTATGTTTCTGACCCCGCCGTTGCCGTCATGGAAGGTGTGCTCCATCACCACCGCTTTCTTGGTCTTCTTGACCTCTTCCAGCGGGCAAAGATGCTCTTTGCCGTCGCAGGGCCGTTTTCTTTTGTAGATGAGGCCGTAACAGGTGGTGGCATCGGTCAGGCCTTCCTCTTTAGCCGCCTGGTTGCTCATCTTTACCGTGTAGTCAGCGGTATCCAGAACATAGAAGGGGTGGCTGAGGGAGTTTAATATGGTGTTCATGAATTCGTTCTGCTGCTGGATTTGCTCCTCCGCCCGCTTGCGCTCGGCGACTTCTTTGTTAAGACTTTCAATGGAGGTAGTGGAGCTTGTTAATTGCTCGGTCATCCGGTCAAATGCCCGGGAAAGCTGGCCTATCTCGTCCTTTACCCTGGTGCCCACCCGGTAACTGAGGTCGCCCCTGCCGATTATCTCTATGCCTTTATGCAGAGCTTTAAGCGGCCGTATAATCGACCTTGATATCAGGAAGGCGGCGGCAATGGCTAAAATAGTGACCAGACCGGCGGTAAAGAGGAGAATTTGGATACCGGAAGTATAGGCTGCACGGGCGGATTCCCGGGCGGCGGCCAGTTCCTCCATACGGACGGCTTTGTACTCTTGAACCTGTTCAACCATAACCGGAAAAAGCGGATATACCACTTCTTTCAGTAATATTTCAGCGCTGCCTAATCCCTGCTCTTTTAAGTGAATAAGATTGGTAGCTGAAGAAGCAAGGGCATCCATCTTTAGCATCAGGCCTGCAGCTTCCTGTTGCGCTTCCGGGCCCCGGCGGGCTTCATTTCTCATATACTCCTGACCCACTGCTTTAAGCTGTTCCGCAGCCGAGAGTACAGCCTGTTTATCTTCCTCGTTTTCTGTATTCATATAGGTAACAATATCATAGGCTATCTGGTTGGCTATTATTTCCATCTCGGACAGGGCGGTTACGCTGGGAACAATGTCATCACCGACTGTTTCAAACTCTCCGTTTATCTTGTTGTAGGTGTTCTGGGCAAAAAAGACGGTGACCCATATCAGCAGAACAACGAATAGAAATCCAATGCTTAACTTGGTTACCACCTTCATGTTCGTCCCCTCCAGTTCTTATCTGGCTGTAACACGGACCCTCAATAAAATCTAAAGCTTCTTCCAGGGCTACTCATCTAGCCCAGCAGCTCCCTGACCTTGTCTAAAACCCCTATGGGGCTGAAGGGCTTGGTCATGAACTCGTCGGCACCGGCCTCCATGCCCTGCTCCCGGTCTGTCTCCTGGCCTTTAGCGGTGAGCATGATGACATGAATATCACGCATGCTGGAATCTTTTTTTATTTCCTGGCAGACTTCATAGCCGTTTTTCTTGGGCATCATCACGTCCAGAAAGACCAGGTTGGGTTTTATCTGGCGAATCTTGGCCAACCCGTCTTCGCCGTTTTCCGCCGATGAGACTTCGTAGCCTTCTTTGCTCAAGACGAAGGTAAGGGACCTGATGACATGAGGTTCGTCGTCCACTATCAGTATTTTCTTGCCGTTACCATTTTCTTTATCATTGACCATGGCCGATTACCCCTTCTTATTTTTTGCCGTTGCCGGCAGTAGTTCTAAAAGCGCAGATAAATGCCAGCAGGCACATTATATGCTATTTTGTGCCATAAGTCAATACAATTATGCACGAAAAGTATTGACAAAAGGCAACTTTGATGCCATAATGGTGTCAAGATGAGCACCGCCAGTGAAGAATTATCTAAAGAGAGCCTGGAGGAAGTCCTGGTAAGAATCGGCCTTATTGACGCCGAGCAGATGCAGGAAATAGCCCAGACTGCCGGCCAGGGGGAAAAGAAGCTTGAGGAAGTCCTGGTGGAAGATGGCCTTATCTCTCCCCACGACCTGATGAGAGCCCTCAGTATTCAACTAAAAGTGCCGCTGATTGACCTCAAGCGGCATACCATCAGTCCCGAGATTCTGAAACTGGTCCCAGAGGAGCTAGCCCGGAAGTATAACGTGCTGCCGCTGGATGTTATCGGCAAGTCCCTGGCCCTGGTGATGGCCGATGCCATGGACGTGGGCACTATCGGCGATATCGCCGCCGTGACCAGGATGCGGATTGAGCCTATGATGGGCTTCCCCGACGAAATCCGTGAAGCCATCGACCGTAACTACGGGGGCGGGGGCGGGGGCGAAGAGGTCACGGTGGTGGAAACCCCGCCTGAGGAAGAGGAGGCGAAGCTGGAGCAGCTTCTTGCCGAGGAAGCTCAAGTGCCGGCTATACGCACCCTTAACCGGCTCATCCTACAGGCGATAAGGAGTCGGGCTTCCGATATTCACATCACGCCCCAGAAAGATAAGCTCTACATCCGCTACCGTGTTGACGGGGTGCTGATGGATAAGACGACCCTGAACATGCAAATTCACGATGCCCTTCTCTCCCGGCTGAAGATTATTTCCAACATGAACATCGCCGAGAGAAGGCGGCCCCAGGACGGCCAGTACACGGTTAGCGTGGACGGCAAGAACATAGATATACGCGTCGCCTGCGCCAGCACCGTTTACGGGGAAATGGCGGTACTGCGTATCCTGCGTAAATCGGCTTCCCTGCTGGAGCTGACCGACCTGGGCTTTTTCCCCGATATCATGAAAAGATACCAGCAGCTGCTTAAACTTCCCTTCGGCATGATACTGCTGGGGGGGCCTACCGGCTCCGGAAAAACGACCACCCTCTACGCTTCCCTTAACCAGCTCAACAGCAAGGAACGCAATATCATGACCATCGAGGACCCGGTGGAGTACCACCTGCCCGGTATCAACCAGTTCCAGGTGAACCCCAGAGCCGATGTCAGCTTTGCCAACAGCCTGCGCGCCTTTATGCGGCTGGACCCGGATATCATCCTAGTGGGGGAGATAAGGGATACCGAAACGGCCAAGATAGCCACCCAGGCGGCGCTTACCGGACACCTGGTCTTTTCCTCGGTCCACGCCAATGACGCCGTGGGCATTCTTTTCCGGATGCAGGACCTGGGGGTTGAGTCCTACCTGATATGCTCGTCGCTGGCCGGCACCGTTGCCCAGCGGATTGTGCGCCGCATCTGCCCCCACTGCCGCGAAGCCTACGAGCCGCCCCCGGAGGAGCTGACCGCCTACAGAGAGGAAATGGACGAGCTTCCCGACAAGTTTTACCGGGGGATTGGGTGCAATCTGTGCGGCGGCACCGGCTATATGGGGCAGTGCGGGGTATACGAGCTTCTGACTCTAACCGAAGCGGTCAAGCACCTCTTCCTGGAGAATGCCACCGCCGTTGAAATCCATAAACAGGCGGTAAGAGACGGCATGGAAACGCTGAAGCACGACGCCATGCACAAGGTGAAGGAGGGCATTACCACCATCCCCGAGGTGCTGCGCAACGTTTATTCTTCCGGCTACTAAGGGCTAGTCAATTACCGGCGACGGGTTTTCCTGGAAGGGGTGCGTGCGCAGAATCAGCGAGAAGAGGAAGGGGTAGTTGGCCTTGAGGTGCTCGACGTAGTCCAGCCACTCGCTGGCCAGATGGTCGTACATCCGCTGGATATCGCCGGCGATATGCTCGGCATCATTACCGCACAGACCGGTGACCGACTGCCTGGCCTCTAATTCTTCGTCTAAATGGGTGACCGCCCAGAGCAAATCGGTGAAGCGGTCGTGCTCCAGCAGGTTGGGGTTCTCCAGCATGGTCAGGATAAATGTCCGTTTACCGGCCAGAAAGGTTTTGAGCGCTTCCAGGTCTATTTTGGCGCAGTCAAACTCGACATTGAGATTATAGGCGTAGGCGGCCGCCCGGCGGAAGTCTTTTTTGGTCCAGTCTTCGTTGATATTGAGCTGTTCGGCGATTTCGGCCTTGTTATCAAAGTAGGGGAAGAGGGCGTTGAGCAGGTGATTGCCGACCTCGGTGAAGAAAGCGCCCACCACCATATTGAGCTTCTGCAGCTTGGCCTGCTGCGCCCGGCGGGCTAAAACCCGCTCGATGATGAGCACCACCAGCAAAACCTCCAATGGGAGGAAAGCCAAGTCGCCAATCATGTAGATAAAGATATGGTGGACATCGCGGAAGATGAGGTAGTGGACGAAGTAGACGACGCCGGAGAGGGCCAAAAAAGCCAGCGCCAGATAAACGATAAAAGATAAACGCCTGAACATTTTTAGTTACTCCTGCGGGAGATTAGCCGTTAATAACAATATAACATATTTGGGCTTTTGCCGAACAGGCACCCAATGTGCTATAAATACTAGAATACCCATGGAGATACTAAAGCAAATCAGGTATAAACCGGCCCGGGTGGCCGGGGGCTACACCGACCGCATCCTGCGGGTGAACCTGAGCCGCGGGGAGATTAACATTGAGAAGCTTGCCCCCGATTTCAAGGACAAATACATAGGGGGGCGGGGCTACGCCCTTAAAGCTATCTGGGAGGGCACTACCAGAGACACCCTTTACGACAGCCCGGAGAATATCCTGGTCATGGCCAGCGGGCCGCTGGGCAACGAGCCGGGCTTCCCGGGGACGGGCAAGTTCATCGTGGGGACGATTTCGCCGATGACCGGGACATTTATCGATTCCAATGTCGGCGGGCACTTCGGGCCCTTATTAAAGCTGGCCGGTTTCGACGCCCTGGCCGTTTCAGGTATCTCAAAGAAAGAGGTGGTCATATTGATTGACGGCGACGCCGGCACCATCGCCATCGCCGAAGCGCCCAAATACGATAAAGAGACCGATGACGGCGCCCTCTCCTTTGGCGATAGGCTGCTTAAAGATGTTAATAACGGGGAGTACAGCGACTGTCTGGCCGCGGTCAGCGCCGGCAGGGGGGCGCTGCACGCCCGCTACGGGGTCATCCACAGCCTGTACTACGATAGAAGGCGGCACCGAATCCGCGCCAAGCAGGCGGGGCGGGGCGGCACCGGCACGGTGATGAGAGCCAAGGGGCTAAAGAGCATCGTGGTACGCTCCAGCCTGCCCAAAGCCAACGGCAACAACCCGGTGGATAAAAAGGGGGTGAGGGAGGCGGGGCGGGCTATGAAGCAGGTCATCGCTAAAGCCGACCCCACCCAGCTGCACCTTTCCGCCTGGGGGACGACCATACTTTCCGAGTACATGGACAAGTTCCATATCTTCCCGGTGAAAAACTACCAGTACGGGCAGAGTCCCGATTCGGTCAAGCTCTTTGCCCATGTCTTTCTGGACAACTATTTCAGCCACCGGCTACCCGACGGCTGCTACTACGGCTGCAACCTGGCCTGTGCCAAGGGCGCCGAGAACGTGGCGCTGACCCGGGGGCCGGGGGCGGGGCGCAAAGTCAGCGTTGACGGCCCGGAGTACGAAACCGTTGGCGCCGTCGCCTGTATGGGCATCTTCGACCCCCAGTTCGTTATGGAGTACAACTGGTACTGCGACCAGTACGGCATCGATGTCATCTCCACCGGGGTGACCACCGCCTTTTTCATGGAGTGCCTGGAGCGCGGCTTCCTGACCGTCGAGGACATCGGCTACGAGCTGAAGTTCGGCAGCATCGCCGCCGCCAATAAGTGTCTGCACCAGATAGCCAGCGGCCGGGGCTTCGGCAAGGTGGTGGGGCAGGGGGTGGCTAGAGGCAAAAAGTGGGTCGCCAAAAAGTACGCCGCCGGTCATAAAGCCAGCCAAGACGAGGTAATGGCCGAGCTTAATAAGTTCGGCATGGAGGTCAAGGGGCTGGAGTTTTCCATGTATATCACCAAGGAATCGCTGGCCCAGCAGGGGGGCTACGGCCTTGCCCTCAAGGGGCCGCAGCACGACGAAGCCTGGCTGATATTTATCGACCAGGTCTACCAGGAGCTACCCACCCTGGAGGATAAGGCGGCGGCGCTCAAGTGGTTTCCCCTCATCCGCACCTGGTTCAACGCCACCGGACTGTGCAAGCTGCACTGGATTGACGTAAGAAACCCTGAGGCGGCGGCTACCGATGAGCCGTCCAAAAACCTGCCCACCCTTGCCCATTACGTGGACTACCTCAACGCCACCACCGGCAGCGACAAGAGCCTCCAGGATATCCTGAATGATTCGGAGCGGCTTTATATCCTGCAAAAGCTGATAAACCTGCGCCAGGGCAAGGGGACGCGAGCCAGCGACCAGATACCCTTGCGAGCCATGGCGCCGGCCTTCTTTAACGAGTACCAAGCCCGGGCAGATTACTACGACCGCTGGCTGGGCCAAAACGGGGGAGCCAGGAAACTGCCCGCCAGCCCCAAACAGAGGCACAAGATGCTCACCGAGCGAAGAAAACGGGAATACCAGCAGCTCTGCGACGCCGTCTACGAGCGGAAGGGCTTTACCCCGGAGGGGATACCGAAGCGGGAAACAGTGGCTAAATTTGGCCTGATGGACGAAAAGGCGAAGCGGCTGCTCGACGAAAGGGGAGCCTGAATTTAGACATGATAGTTGTCATCGAGTTCCTGCCCTTTATCAGCGGCGGCTAGCCGCCTATTCCACGTAGACATGAACCTTTTCCTTGCCGCCCTTGATGTCCACCTCAAGGTCGGTCAGCGCCGCCACCAGCTCGTCGAAGTCCTCCGGCTTGAGGTTGCGGACGTCAAAGTTAACGCCCTTCTCCCGCAGAGCCTCGTTGACCTCGTCGGATGCCTGGTCCGGGATTAGCGAGGTGAGCTTGATGCCGGCGTGTATCAGCGCCATCGGAATGCGGACGTTGACGCTCTCTTTGCCGGAGCCGGCTTCGGGCTGCACCTGGACGCGGAAATACCTGGGTTTGCCCCCGGAACCGGCGGATTCTTCCGGTCTTCCGGCGCCGGTGTCCTTTTCGGGCTCGGTGAGAGATAACAGGCGCTGAGCTTCGTCAACGCTGATTTTCTTCTCTGCCAGCAGGTCCAGTATCCTTTTCTGATTGTCACTCATTTTATTACCTCCTCTATTATTTGAAAGAAATGAGCATTAACCGGTTGCCCACGTTTAGATTTACCTCCAGGCCGCGCAGGGCGCAGAAGACATCGAAAAACAGCGGCCCGGAGAGAAGCAGCGGTTTGCCCCAGCCCAGGGGCCATAAAATCAATGCCGCCAGCAGCACCAGCGGCGCCAGAACGATGATTACGGCGGCGGCCAGCGGCCATAGCAGAAACAGCGGCAGCCAGATAGGGAAGCGGCGGCGGCCTACGCCCAGGCACAACAGCAAAGGCGGGCATTTCATTCAGACAGCCTCCTGATTGCCTCTTCGGCGCTGATTTCACCGCTCTCCAGCTCTGCCAGCACATCATCCTTTTCCGAGAATGCCATGGTTTCGACGAACTGGAGCTGGCCGGCCAGGCGGTTGAGGCGGTTCTTGACCGTGGGGTAGCTGATGCCGAAGATGCGTTCGATTTCCTTTATCGAGCCGTGGCAGCGGACAAAAGCCATGATGAAGACCTGGTCTTCCGCCGACAGGCGGGCCAGCGGCGGCAGCTCGAATTCGCCCTCTACGGCGATGCCGCTGTCAGCCAGGCGGACGCGCTCCACCAGCAGCGGCGCCCCCTGGGTTAACCTGGTCAGTTCCTGCCATTCCCTAGTCATAGCTCCTGTCCTCCCTGCATAAAATTAACTTATTTAAGTTTATTATAGCATATATATTTAATTTGTCAAGTACTTTTTGGGTAAATATTAATAATATTAATTATTTGGTCAATTTTGGAATAACCGGGGGTAGACACAAAGGACTATTGACAAATGGCCTCCCGCCGATTACATTGGGCATCATGCAGGATATCGCCCTGATAATAGCCTTTGTCGGCATTATTATCTTTTTAGCCCACCTTTTTACCGGACTGTTCAACCGCATCATGGTGCCCGATGTCATCTTCCTCATCGTCCTCGGCATCTGCCTGGGGCCCATTCTAGGGATTCTGCCCCCCGCCCTTTTCATCGAGATAGGGCCCATCTTCGCCACCATCACCCTGATTATTATCCTGCTGGAGTGCGGCTTCAGCCTGAAACTGAGTACCTTGCGTACCGCCTTAACCGGGTCTATGGCCCTGGCCCTGGTCGTCTTTCCCATGACCATGGCCATGATTACCGGGCTGACCCTCTGGCTGACCGACCTGGAGCTGCTGCCGGCCTTAATCCTGGGGGCTATCATCGGCTCGACCTCGGAAGCCATCGTCATTCCCCTGGTCAGGCAGCTGAAGATGCGGGAGAAGAGCCGGGTGCTGCTGTCGGTGGAGTCTACCGTCACCGCCGTGCTCAGCATTATCTTCGCCCTCACCCTTATCGAGACCTACCAGCTGGGCGAGTTCCAGGTCCTCGATGTCGCCGGCAGTCTGATTGCCTCCTTCCTGGTTGCCATCGGGCTGGGCACCGCCGGTGCCTTTATCTGGTCGCTCTTCCTGAACCGGATACGCCACGTCAAGAACACCATGTTCACCACCGCCGCCTGCGTCTTCGTCATCTTCGGGCTGGTGGAGCTGCTGGGCTTTAACGGGCCCATCGCCGCCCTTGCCTTCGGCATCACCCTGGGCAACCTGAAGCCGATGCCCTTCCCCTTCTTCAAGCGGGGGCTGCACCTGGAGGCGGGGGGGCTGACCGATGTCGAGAAAGCCTTCTTCGGCGAGATTGCCTTCCTGCTCAAGACCTTCTTCTTTATCTACCTGGGGGTATCGCTGGAGATGATAAGCAGCGAGCTGATGATACTGGCTGCCATCTTCACCGGAGTCGTCTTTGTGCTGAGGATAGTATCGGTAAGGCTGACCGTGGGCCGGACGGCGCCGGCTAAAGACGCCTCGTTCATCGCCGTGATGGCGCCGCGGGGGCTGACCGCCATCGTGCTGGCGGCTATAGTCATGCAGCAGGAGGTCATCGGCGGCGAGCTTATCAAGAACCTGACCTACGGCATCGTCCTCTTCAGCGTGGTGCTGACCTCTTTACTGGTGCTGCTCACCGACAAGACCAAGCTGTCCGACGGCCTGCGCTACCTTTTTACCGTCGGCATCCCCCGCCAGCCTAAGCCGGCCAAACCAGCCGAGCCTACTGATTCGGAGCCGGAGAAAAAAGAGTAGCTAATCCCCCCTTGCTTTCCCCCGAAGAAGTGCTATAATTCAAGTGTAATTGACTGAATATCAATCGGGGTGAAGTATGATTGAGGTGCTGAGAAACAAAAACCTGACCACCCGCTTCCAGATACTGGTGGAGATAGCCAACGCCGGTTCCACTATCCAGCAGCGGGAAATCGCTAAAAATCTGGATATAACCCCGCAGGCGGTATCGGACTACATATCCCAGCTAACCAGAGAGGGGCTTTTAGTAGCCGAGGGGCGCGCCCGCTACCGGGTGACCAACGAGGGCGTCAACTGGATAATCAAGACCCTGAGGGAGCTGGGCGACTATAACACCTTTATCCAGCGGGCTATAACCAGTCTTTCCACCTGCGCCGCCATTGCCGCCGACGACCTGAAAAAGGGGCAGAAAGTGGGCTTGAAGATGAAGAACGGGCTGCTCCTGGCTACCAGCGGTAAAGAGTCCAAAGCCAGCGGCACTGCTATCTCCGCGGCTAAAGCCGGTGAGGATGTAGGCATTTCCGGCATCGAGGGGATAGTGCCCCTGGAGGTGGGGCGGGTGACCATACTGAGGGTGCCCGTTATCCAGCGGGGCGGCTCAAGTAAGGTTAATTACAACATACTCAAAGAGCGTCTGGCTAAGAGTGACTTAGTCACCTCGCTGGGGCTGGAATCGTTAGCCGCCCTGCGTAAAAGCGGCGCCGGTTTCCAGCACTACGGGGCGGTGGCGGCGGCTATCGAGGCGGCCAAGAGCGGGCTTAAACCCCTGGTAGTCTGCGTCGACAGTGAAACCGCCGACCTCATCGCCCGGCTGGAAAAAGAGCGCATCGCCTACCAGCTCTTTGACGCCGAGAGCGCTTAAACTTTTTTTAAGAAAATCCCCAAAAACCCCCCAAAAAACCCTTGACAGGGGGCCTTTTTGTTTCTATAATCAATCAACTGCACTTGAATATTATCAAGTCCGCTTTAATAACCCAAGAGGAGGCGCACCATGTCCAGGATTTTTAGTTCCCGGTTATTCACTATTTTGCTGATATCCGCCCTGCTGCCCTGCCTGCTTATTACCCCGGTAATGGCGGCGGGGGCTTACCCCTACGACCCCGCTGATACCGAAATCAGCGACGCCTTAAACTACCTGCGCTCAGTGCAGGATAGCGACGGTAAAATCGAGGGCTTTAGCGCCTCTGCCTGGGTGGTGATGGGCATCGCCGCCGCCGGCCAAGACCCCAACACCTGGAAAAACGACCCGGCTAACCCATCCATAGTTGACTACCTGGCAGCCAACGCCGCCACCGCCACGGCGGCCAACGGCTACTCAAGGATGATACTGGCTATCGCCGCCGCCGATGAAGACCCCACCGACTTCGGGGGGCGGGACTTCGTGACCCTGCTTGAGGCCGAGCACGTCAGCAACCAGATCGGCGACGCCTCGCTGCTCAACGACGACTTCTGGGGGGTGATGGCGCTGGTCAGCGCCGGTAGAGACCCGGCCACCTCGACCATCATCCTGGGCAGCGTTGCCTTTATTTTAGCCAACCAGGATGAAGTTGACCACGGCTGGAGCTGGGGCGTGGGCCAGGACAGCGATGTTGACGATACCGCTGCCGCCATCATGGCCTTAATCGCCGCCGGACAGTCGCCAAGCTCGGCGGCGGTAAGCAACGGTCTTGCCTATATCAAGACCACCCAGATGGAAAACGGCGGCTTTAACTCCTGGGGGGCGACCAACGCCGACACCAATTCCCGGGGCATCTGCGCCATCGCTGCCGCCGGCCAAGATCCCACCAGTGCCGGCTGGGAGAGCGGGGCGGGCAACGACCCGGTTGACAACCTGTTTACCTTCCAGCAGGACGGCGGCGGCGATGACGGCGCCTTCTACTGGCAGGACGGCACCCCGGGGACGAGCGCCGCCGGTACCACCGCCAGCGCCATCATCGCCCTCCTGGGCGACTACTTCCCGATTGCGGTGCTGGAGCCGGAGCCGCCGGAACCAGGGGTCAGCGTTAATGTCCGCATCGAGGGGGAGAATGCCAATATCTGGAACGACAGCGTCACCGTTGACGAGTCCTGGATTACCGCCGACAACAGCGATGTTGAGTATCACCTGGAAGACCCCACCGCCATAGGGGCACTGGACGAAGCCGCCGAAGAGGGCGAATTTGAATACGTAACCACCGACGAGTATGGCTCACTTTTCGTGACCTCAATAGATGGCGAGGTGGGGGAGGGCATGGCCGGCTGGCTGTACCGCGTTGATTACATCAGCGCTTCGGTGGGCGCCGCCGACTTTATCCTCGACAGCAGCCACCAGGAGGTGCTCTTCTACTACGGCGAGTATACCGATATACCGCTTAAAATCGAGGTGAACAATCCCGCCCCCAACGCCGGTGACAGCTTTACCGCCACCGTGAGCGAGTACGACGACACCATGGCCCAGTGGTATTTAGTTGAAGACGCCACCGTCTACGCCGACACCGATTACACCACCGATGGGAACGGCGAGGTGGGAATTACCATCTACCACGACGCCACCATCGATGTCTACGCCGAGAAGGACGGCTACATCCGCAGCAACCCGGTCACCGTGGTCGTCGGCGAGGGCAGCTCCCAGCAATCAGAAGGCCGCAGCGCCACCATGACGGTGGACATCCTACCCGCCATCAGCTTTTCGGTCAGCCCCAACTACCTCAACTTCGGCGTGCTGGGGCCGAGGGACATCAGCCATCCGGTGACCATCACCCTGACTAACGAGGGCGCCTGGAGGCTAGCCATCACCACCGATGTCAGCGATTACGCCGATAACCTATATGTTGACGGGCTCAAGCTGGACCACCTGAAGTGGGACGATTTCGAAGGGACTATCTCCAGGAACGACTCGGAGGAATACGTGGTCACCCTTACCGTTCCCGAGACCTATACCCTGACCGGAAACCAGAACGGTACCATCATCTTCTGGGCATCGGAGGCGCCTTATTAGGGGTGAGCTATGGCGAGCAAACTGGTTAAAGCGTCCGCAGTCCTGCTGCCCATTATCGGCATAGTGCTGGCGGCCTCGTCGGCGCTGGCTTTGAGCGTGGGCGTAGCCCCGGGCAAGATGGACTTTACCGTCCGCCCCGGCGGCACCGAGGTGCAGACCCTGAATATTATCAACCAGTCCGAACAGGCTTCCCAGTTCCAGGTCTACGTCGAGGGGGGACACCAGGGCTGGTTTGAAATCGACCCCGCCGAGTTCACCCTGAACGCCGGGGAGGTGAGGGGGGTGGAGATTGCCGTAGCCCCGCCGCTGGTCACCGCTGCCGGTGACCACGACTTCGACATGTGCGTCGTCTGCCTGCCCCCGGAGGCCGAACTGCGCGTCGGCGCCGGCATAAAGGTGCCCGCCCACGTGCAGGTGACCGAGTTCCCCATCATGGCGCTGGGGTGGTGGATTGCCATCGCCGCCGCCCTGCTGGTGCTGATTATCGTGATAATAGTGCGACTGATAGCCAGGGCGCGCTATGGTTAAGCGGGGGCTGCCACTGGTAATCATTCTATTATTACTGCTGACGGCGGCATTAAGCGGCTGTCCCTCACCGCCTTCCGCCGCCGGCGGCGAGCCGGCTACAGTAACGGTGGTGGTGACCCGCGACTTCGGTAAAGAGCTAATCCTTGCCGAGGAAGTTGAAATCGGGGAGGGCAGCAACGCCATGACCGCCCTGCAGTCCGTCGCCGAGGTGGAGACCAAGTACGGCGGCGGCTTCGTCAAAGCCATCAAGGGCTTAAGCTCGCAGGAAGCCAACCACCTGGACTGGTTTTACTATATCAACGGCATATCCCTGAGCCTGGGGGCTAAAGACTATGCCCTCCGGGACGGCGATGTGGAGCAGTGGGACCTGAGGGACTGGAGCTACCGGCAGTTCGTGCCGGCTACCATCGGGGCGTTCCCCCAGCCTTTTTTGAGCGGGGTGCGGGGCGAGCTGAAACCGACGGCGGTGGTCTACGATGAGACCTTCGCCGAGGAAGCCGGGGTACTGGCGGCCAAATTAGAGGGGCGGGGAGTGGCTGAGGTGACTCTGAACGGCGCTGAGAGGCTATCTGACGGGGTTAGAACGGGGAGCCACCTGATTATAGTGGGCGGTGCCGAAAGCGGGCTTATTGTAGAGCTGAACGAATTGCCTAAACTGGGCTTCTTCGCCTATTTCGAGGGGGGCAGGATAATAGTGCTGGACGAGAAGGGCGACCAAGCCGGGGAGTACGGGGCGGGGTGGGGCTTAATCCAGGCCACACAGAACCCCTGGAGCCCGGGGGGAGTCGGCTCCGGGCAGAGCGTCGTCTTTACGGTTACCGGCACCGATGAGAACGGGATTAGAAGCGCCGCTCAGGCGCTTATTGATAACAGTGACGGGCTTAGCTATGCCTACGCCGCGCTGGTAAATAACAGCGAGATAGTAAAGATACCGTGATGCGGGCACTGAACTACCGGGATAAGGACACCGTCATCCACGCCTTAAGCCCCCTGGTCAAGCTTGCCTGGGGCGGGGGGCTGGTGCTCCTGAGCTTAATCTTTAACCACCCCGTCTATATTTTAATCCTTTTCCTTTCTATTATCCCCATGGTGAGGCTGGCCGGGGTGGGGCGGGAGTGGGCCTCGGCGCTTAAATTTACTCTCTGGCTGGGGCTGAGCATTATCGTTATTAACGCCCTCTTAAGCTACCACGGCGACCATGTGCTGGTCACCGCCCCCTTCCGCCTGCCGGTGATAGGCTACCCGGTGATAACTCTGGAGGCTATCGCCTTCGGCGCGGTGATGGCTTTAAAGCTGGCGGTGATAATATCGGTCTTTACCCTCATCAACCTCACCGTCCACCCCGACGACATCATGTCCGTCCTGCTCAAGATGAGATTGCCTTATAAGTCGGTGCTGGTGACCTCGCTGTCAACGCGCTTCGTCCCCTGCCTGGTGGAGGACATGGGGCGCATCAGCGACGGCTACCGCACCAGAGGCGTACAACTGGACGCCGGAAGCTGGATTAAGAAGCTAAAGAACCGGTCAAAAATCACCCTTGCCCTGCTGGCCAATTCGCTGGACCGGGCGGTGCAGGTTGCCGAAGCCATGGAGGCGCGGGCTTTCGGCAGCGGCCAAAAGAGGGTACTTTATAAAGATATAAGTATCTCCAGGATGGACGCGGTGACGCTGGGGGTGGGGCTGCTGCCCCTGGCCGCCGGAATTATAGTGCGAACTCTAGGCTACGGCGACTACCAGTACTACCCCAACCTGACCTCAATCGGGGGCGGGGCTGTAGAGTGGCTAGTGCCGGCGATGATGCTCCTGCTGCTGGCGGCCATCGTGCCTTTTGCCTTTATCAAGAGGAGAGTCGAGTTTGATTAGAATCCGGGAATTAAACTTCACCTATAACGGGGCGGATAAGCCCGCCCTGCAAAATATAGACCTGACCATAGAGGACGGGCAGTTCGTCCTTATAACCGGGGCTTCGGGCGGGGGCAAGTCAACGCTCTGCCGCTGCTTTAACGGGCTGGTGCCTCATTTTTACGGGGGCAAAATCAGCGGCAAAGCCGAGGTGCAGGGTCTGGACATACTGGAGCACTCGCCTAAAGAGCTGGCGACTAAAGTGGGCATGGTCTTCCAGGACCCGGAGAACCAGCTGGTGACGGCTGATGTCGAGCGGGAGATTGCCTTCGGGCTGGAGAACCTGGGCTACCCTAAAAATCTAATCGCCCGGCGCATCGAGGAGGCGCTGGACACGGTGGGCATCGCCAATCTGCGCTTTGCCCGTAATAATGAGCTGTCCGGCGGCGAGAAGCAGAAAGTTGCCATCGCCTCGGTGCTGGCGCTCCACCCCGATGTCTTAGTCCTCGATGAGCCGACCTCGGAGCTCGACCCCCAGAGCGCCGAGGAGGTCTTAAGGCTTTTAGAGAGGCTTAACGACGAGCTGGGCTTAACGGTAATCCTGATTGAACAGAGATTAGACCGGGTGGTGCACCTGGTCGACCGGATGCTGGTGATGGGTGGCGGGGAAATCATCGCCGGCGGCTCTCCCGGCGAGGTGATGAACGGCGATATCGGGGAGCTGGGCATCGGGCTGCCGCCGGTAATCCGGCTGATGCGGGAGCTAAAGAGTAAAGAGCTATCGCTGAACGGGCTGCCCCTGACCGTCAAAGACGCCCGGCTGAGACTGCAGAAAGTCCTGCAGGGCGCTAAAACAGCCTCTTTCGCCGAGGGGGGAGTGAACCCGGAGGCGGTGCTCAATATGGACAGGGTCTGGTTTGCCTACGGGGAGAGAGCCGTCCTGAAAAATATCAGCCTGGATATAGACCGGGGGGGCTTTATCGCCGTCATGGGGCGCAACGCCTCGGGCAAGACGACGCTGGTCAAGCAGCTCAACGGGCTGCTCAAGCCGAGCAAGGGCAAAATCAGGCTGGAGGGGGTGGATACCAGAAAGAGCACCGTTGCCGAGCTTAGCCGGCGGGTGGGCTATGTCTTCCAGAACCCCAATGACCACCTCTTTGCCGATACTGTCGAGGACGAAATCGCCTTTAGTTTGAGAAACCGGGGGACGGATGAAAACCACATCGCCAGCGCGGTGGAGGTGATGCTGGACGAGTTCGAGCTGAGCCAGTACCGCAAGAGCTACCCCCGCAATCTAAGCGGCGGGGAGAGGCAAAGAGTAGCCCTGGCCTCGGTGCTGGTGGGCGAGCCCGAAGTTATCGTCCTCGATGAGCCGACGCGGGGCATGGACTATGTCTTAAAGAAAAAGCTAATCAACTACCTTGATGATTACCGCCGGCGCGGCAACACCGTCATCATGGTCAGCCACGATGTAGAAACCATAGCCGAGTGCGCCGAGCGGGTGGTGCTGCTCAGCGAGGGGCGGGTGGTAGTGGAGGGGAGCAAGCGGGAGGTATTATCCAAAGCCCTGCTCTTTTCGCCGCAGATTAACCGCCTGGCGCAGGCTTTAAGTGGCTACGGGGTTGCCGACACCACCCTGACCGTCAGCGAAATGCTGGAGCAGATAGGGTGAATAAATCTCATATCGTTTTAATCGCCATCGGGGTGGTTGCCGCCGGGGCTTTTATTACCGTTGCCCTGCTGCCCGACGCCGAAATACTGAACTGGGGGGTATTAGCCGCCGTCCTGGCTGCGCTGGTCTGCCTGGCCCTCTTCTTCGAGTTTGAGTCCGCCGCCACCAGCTCCAAAGAGATTGCCCTGGTGGCCATGCTGAGCACCATATCGGCGGTGCTGCGGGTGCCCTTCGCCGTCCTGCCCAACGTGCAGCCCTGCACCTATATCATTATCTGTTCGGGCTATGTCTTCGGGCCCATCGCCGGCTTTGCCGTCGGCGCCATGACGGCGCTGGTATCCAATTTCTTTCTGGGGCACGGGCCCTGGACGCTCTACCAGATGATTGCCTGGGGGCTTGCCGGGCTTTCCGCCGGTTATCTGGGCAAATTAAAGCTGAATACCGCCGCCCTAGTGGTTATCGGGGTGGTCTGGGGCTACCTCTACGGGCTCATCACCAATATCTGGTACTGGACCGCCTTTATCTATCCCCTCACCCTTAAGACCCTGCTGGTGACCGAACTGAACACTATCTGGTTCGACACACTGCACGCCGCCGGCAACGCCGTCTTCCTGGGGGCGCTGGGAACCAAGACCATTACCATACTGCGGCGCTTCAAGGAGAGATTCTCCATCGCCATCGAGGCTTCATCCTGAAAGACGGCGGGAATAAGGAAAGGGCCGGACTCTAACCGAGCCCAGCCCTTAAACTTTAGGTGGGTGGGGCACTAAATTTCCAGCACCTTTAATACCACGTGAACTTCGTTCTCTTTAGCCGCCACCGACTCTACCGTCGGCATCCTTCTAAGAATATCCGGCAGGGGCATGGGGTGGTTGATGGCTAGGGCAATCAGGCTGTTGCCGCTGGGCAAACCCTTGAAAGACACCACCTGCAGGTTGGGCACCTGCTGTAGCTGCGACAGGAAATTGGGTATCTGCTTGGCATCCACCGAGGTTATATCCATCTCAAGCATTCCCCGATAAAGCCCGTCGTCACCGCCGTCGCCGGCAGCCACGGCCTCTTTTTCCTCAGCCTGTGATTCTGGCGTTTCTTCGGCTTGAGGTTCTGGCTTTACTTCAGCTTCAGGTTCTGCCTTTACTTCGGCTTCGGGTTCTGCCTTTACTTCGGCTTCGGGTTCTGGCTCTACTTCAGCTTGCGGCTCCGGCTTTACTTCAGCTTGCGGCTCCGGCTTTACTTCAGCTTCGGGTTCCGGCTTTACTTCAGCTTCGGGTTCTGCCTTTACTTCGGCTTCGGGTTCTGCCTTTACTTCGGCTTCGGGTTCTGCCTTTACTTCGGCTTCGGGCATGGTAGCCACCACCAGCGGGGTGAACTCACTGGTTCCCGGGGTTAATTCCGCATTAGATTCCAAGCCTTCGCTGATTAACTTATTCAGCGGCTCTGCCTCCGGCATTTCTTCGGCTACCGGTGGGGTAATCTTTACCGGCTCCGGCTTGGGCTCAGCCGTAACGCTGGCTGCCGGCGCCGGCTCCGCCTTGGCCCGCTCTCCAGCCCGGGCAATAATCTCATCCGCCTTTTTCTTGGCCTCGGCGATGATTTGAGCCGCCTCCCACTCCGCCTTGGACCTGGCTTCGGCCGTAGCCTTAGCCGCCTCCGTCTCCACCTTCTTCATCGCCTTTTCCTCGGCCTGGCGGGCAAGCTGCTCCTGCTTTCCTTTGGCCTGAGCGGTTATCTCGGCCAGCTTCTCTTCCGCCTCTTTCTTCCCATTCTCCCTGGCCTCTTTAAGAATTGCCTCCGCTTCCTTCTTAGCCTTGTCTCCGGCTTCCTTAAGCTCTCGCTCCGCCTGCTTTTTAAGCTCGGCGGCGGCGCGGTTTATCTCTTCGGCTTCCTTCTGCGCCTTCTCTACCGTTTCGCGGGCTACCTTTTCGCTATCCTTACTGGAGTCAGCAATTATCTTGGAGGCCTTGCTCTCGGCGTCCTTTTCCGCCCCGGCCACAATGACCGCCGCCTCTTCCCTGGCTTCGGTAATGATTCGCTCCATCTCCGGTCTGGCCTTCTCCCGGGCCTCCTTCTTAGCCCTCTCCTCAGCCTGGTTAATAATCTGCTCGGCATCTTCCCTGGCCCGGGTAACCACCGCCGCTGATTCGGTTACCGCCGTCCTCTTGGCGTTGCTCTTAAGCTCTTCGACTATCAGCTCGGCCTTCTCCCTTACCCCGTCCAGATAGCCGGCGGCTTCCTCCTTGGCTTCGGCTATGGCGGTCTCTTTAATCTCTTTAGCCTTGGCTTCGGCTTCGGCCATCATTCGGGATAGTTCCGCGCTGGCCTCTTCCTTGGCCTTCTCCTTAGCCGCGTCAAGAACCTCAGCCGCCTTTTCCTGCGCCTTGGCAATAATACCGGCTGATTCCTGCCTGGCTCCCTCGGTCAGCCTTTCCTTCTCCTGCTTGATAAGCTCGGGAATCTTGCGCCGGAACTGGTCAAAGACCGCATCCAGCTCTTCGGGCTCCTGTTTACCATTGTCTTGCTTTTTCATAGAATTCACCCCCTCGTGAGTCAATCTCCTCTAAGTCACACCGATACTATTTTTTCGGGACTTTTTGAGAAAACTGAGGACATCTTCCTGTTTGAATCTGAGGCTGTGCCGAAGCCCGATAGCGTACGACTTCAGCAGGCCTTTCTTTTCCCACCGCCTGACCGTGCTGGTGTGAACGCCCAGAAAATGGGCTACCTCACCCACGGCCAATAGTCTGGCGGGCAATCTATCATTGTTGTTATTTCCTTTGCGTCTGGTGTCTTTTCCATTGCTAACGGTAGTCATTAATACTCCCCAACTAACTTGATTATCTACCCGTTTTTTTGAGTATGCCTCCATTTGTCTTAAGATACAATCACCTAATCGAGCTAGTGTTGGTGGTATTTTAGTACTAAATTTGGGAGGAAAAGGTAAGAAGACTAGGCAAATAGGGGGGGGAAGAAAGATGGAGTACTGCCCCGTAGAGTGGTTTTTGCCTGATTAAAAATAGGGGGTATTGGCTTCCTTATAAGGGCAGCGGGCGGGAAAAGCTATAAAACGGGGGTACTTGCTGTTTTTTAGAGCGCGTTTTTCTTCCCACCCTCCCGCCCTACAGAAGTGATACTTCTATCAGTTTCTTTTTAGGGGGGTGGGATAAGGAGGGGTTAATCTCGTCTACTCTGGGGGTGGGGTTTAAGAGATGTAAAGAGGCTATGCCTTTTTGGGCGGGAGGGTATGGGAAAAATACAATACTTTAAAAACGGGGGGGGGAATACCGCTTGGAAATTACCTGAGGGTTACCTGAATCTTGCCCCCGTTGCCAATTGCCGATTCCACCGAGGGTATCTCCCGGAGAATCGCCGGCAGGGGCAGGGGGCGGTTAACCACCACTACCACCATGCTTTCGCCGCTGGACGAACCCCTGAAGGATACCACCTGCAGGTCGGGGACCTGCTGCAGGTGTGAGACGAAATCGGGCACCTGCTTGGGGTCTACCGAGACTATCTCCAGCTCCAGCATCCCCTGATATAAGCCGTCGCCGACTTCGCCTTCGGATTCGCCGCGGGCTTCCGCCTCGGCCTCGGCTTCAGCTTTCTCATAGGTGGGGCCGGGTTCCGATAGACTCCGGGTCGGCGTCTTGACCTCCGATTCCAGCCAATCGCTGGCTTCGGTGATAATCCGCACCGCCCGCTGCTTGGCTTCAGCGATAATTCGCGCCGCCTCCCATTCCGCCCTCGACCTGGCCTCAGCGGTAATCCGGGACGACTCCGCCTCTATCCGCCGCCGTCCCCGCTCGGTAGCCTCCTGAGTAATCTGCTCCGACTTCTGCTTTGCCTGGGCGATTATCCTTTCCGCCCTTTCTTCGGCCTCTTTATCGGCCTGCTCCCTGGCTTCCTTGATAATTTTCTCCGATTCCTTGGCCGCTTCCTTTCTGGCGCTGGCCATTATCTTTTCCGCCTTGCCCCCGGCATCCTGCTGTGACTTGGCGATAACGCCAGTCGCCTTCTCCCTGGCTTCGGCGATGATTGAATCGGCCTCTTTCTTGGCCTGCTCCCTGGCTTCCTTCTTGGCCCGGTTGCTGACCTCGGCGTGCAGCCAGTCGTTGGCTTCGGCCATAATCTGCGCCGCCCGCTGCTTGGCCTCCGCGATAGCCTGAGCCGCCTCCCATTCCGCCTTCGATTTCACCTCTTTGATAACCCGCTCTGTCTCCGCCTCTATCCGCTTCTGCCCCCTCTCCGTAGCCTCCTGGTTAATCTGCTCCGACTTCTGTTCGGCCTCAGCGACTATCTTAGCCGCCTTCTCCTCGGCTTCCTTTCGGGCCTGCTCCCTGGCTTCTTCGATAACCTGAGCCGCCTCTTCCCGACCCCGGCTAATAATGTTATCCGATTCCAGTTTTGCCGCTTCCTGAGCCCCGTCTATGGCTTCGGCGGTGATTTTCTGAGCCTGCCTTTCGGCTTCGGCAACCATTACCGCCGCCTTTTCCGCCGCTTCCTGCTCCGCCCGGGACACGATTACCGATGCTTGCTGTTTGGCTTCGGCGACGATATATTCCACCTCCCGCTTGGTCTCCTCCTGCGCCCGTCTCCGGGCCTCGTCCTCAGCCTCGTTGATAATCCGCGCCGCTTCTTCCTTAGCCCTGGCTATATCCGCCGCCGACTGCTTGGCCGCCGCCTCCCTGGCGCTTTCCCTCAGCTCAGTCACGATGAGGTCGGCTTTCTGCTTCATCTCTACCATGTAGCTGGCGGCTTGCTCCTGGGCTTCTTTCTGAGCGGCCTCCCTGATATCTTTAGCCCTGACATCGGCTTCAGTGATGATGCGGACCGATTTCTCCTCGGCCTCCTTCTCTCCCTGCTGGATGGCGTCTTCGATAATCTGAGCCGCCTCTTCCCGGGCGTCGAGGATAATCTCCGCCGACCGCTGCTTGGCTTCCCCGGTGAGGCGCTCTCTTTCCTTTTCGAAAGCCCTGGTCAGCCTCTGCTTGAACTCGTCAACAAGCTTTCCCGGCTCTTCCGCTTCCCAGCTATCTATATCTTTCTTTGCCATCTAACTAGCACTCCAAACGGTATGGCCGACTTTAAGATGCACGGAAAATCGGGCATCCCAGCCGATTGCCTAAAACACTTTAATGACCCATTCGGGCTATTTAGCTATAGTATTTTAGTACCAACCCAGGGTAAATTACAATCCCCGTATTGGGCTAATTTTGTGTACTCATTTCGTGGATTTTTGAGTCATCACAAAGCTAGAATCCCGCCGCCGGAGGGGGACACCACCCTTTTAGCGTTTATTTTTCTTCCCGCCCAATAGAGGTGATACTTCTATTAATTTCTTTTTATGGGGGGTGGGGTAAAAAGGGCTTTAGCCCGTTTCCATATAAGGGTGGCGGGCGGGTAAAGATATAAATGGGGGGGGCGCCCAAGCCCTATCCGCCATCGTCCTTATAGATACGGCAGGGAATGCTCCTGAGGTTGGTCGAGCCGAATATGGGGTCAACCACATCGTTGGGGATAACCACGTTAATGTTTGACTCGAAGCAGCCGTGTTCCGGGCCTGGTTTTTCCGGGAACCACCAACCGTTTTCCACCCAAACCACCTGGGGGTGAAAGTCTTTCACCAGTTGTGCCTTAAACCTGACCCTTTCCCTATCCCCGAAATAGATGGTCTCGACCCAGACCCAGTCGCCGTCCCTGATACCCTTCTCCTCAGCCGTCTTGGGGCTCATCTCTATGGTCGGGTTGGGTCGGCGCTTACGCAACATGGGTATCTGCCTGCCCGCCGAGTGCATGTATTCCAGGCTTTTGCCGCCGCCGATAAGGATAAGGGGAAATTCCGGGGTGGTCTGGGGCGGCGCTTTATAAGCCGGCAGGGGGTCGTAGCCGTATTGCTCAAGCAAGCTGGAATAGAGCTCCACCTTCTTTGACGGCGTCTGGAAGCTGAATTTACCCTTCTTGTGGCGTTCGTACTCCGGAGGTTCGGCAAGGAAGTTTTTACCCTCGAGCTCGGCGAAGGTGATGCCCTTGGGTGACAGCCGGTCATTGTTATAGTCTTCCACGGTCTGCCAGGGAATATCCAGACCCATCCTCTTGGCAATCTCAATAAAAATCTTGACGTCGTCCCACCTCTGGTAAAGAGGCTCGACCGCCCGGTGCTGGAGGGAGATAACCCGCGGGAAACCGGGGTGGCCCCTGATACCGTCCCTCTCCAGCCAGCCGGATACCGGCAGGACTATATCGGAGAGTTCGGCGGTGGGGGTCATGAAGAGTTCCATGGTAACCGAGAAGTCCAGATTATGCAGCGCCTGCCAGACCTTTCTGGTGTTCTGCATCTCCATCAGGCTGTTGTTGGCGCTGGATATCATCGCCTTCATCGGGTAGGGCTTACCGGTAAGCACGGCGTCAGCCCATAAGAAGGGCTGAACAAAGCCGCCGCCTACCTCTGGCCCACTGGCCAGCGGGAACTGCTTGGCGCCAATGCGTTTCTCCAGAACCTCCAGCGGCAGGGTGTCCGCCTTGGCCGCCAGCCCCATATCCGACTTGATGGGTATCGGCGCCGGCAGCAGGTTGCCCCCCTTGACATCGAGGTTGCCGCATATCGAGGTCAGCATGAATGTAGCACGGGAGGTCTGAACGGCATTGTAGCTGTGGTCGAGGGAGACGCGCTGGCAGAGGCAGGAGGGCCTGGTCCGGGCAAACATCCTGGCGGCGGCAATAATCTTATCCGCCGGTACCCAGGTGATGGCCGATACTTTCTCCGGCGGGTACTGCTGGACATGCTCTCTTAGCTCGTCAAAGCCATAACACCAGTCCCGCACGAAGTCTTTGTCGTAAAGCCCCTCATTGATGATGACGTTCATCATGCCCAGAGCCAGGGCATCATCGGTGCCGGGCCTTATCTGCAGCCAGAGGTCAGCCTTCCTGGCGAAGTCGGTGGGGCGGGGGTCGACCACGATAAGCTTAGCCCCCTTTTCCTTGACGTCAAAGACACCATCGCCGACGGGATAAGGGGCGGCGAACTTTGGATTGGCCGCCCAGAGCAGAACACAGCTCGAGTTCAAGACCTCGTCGAGAACCAGTTCGGTGGTATGGGTCGGCGTGGGATAGCCGATGGTGGCCTGGACGGCCGTCGCCGCCGGCATGAAGCATATATAGCCGGCATGCGTCCGGCTGGGGGTGCCTAACAGAAAGCTGAAGTAGCCGGTAATACCCACGTTGGCGTAGAGACCGGCACCAATAGCCACCGTGATAGCTTCGGGGCCATATTGCTGGCTAATCTCCTTTAACCTGCCGGCGATGGTATCCAGCGCCTCATCCCAGGATATCCGCTGCCACTTGCCTTCACCCCGCTTCCCCATTCTTTTAAGGGGGTAGTTGAGGCGGTCGGGGTGGTTGAGAAGCTCGATGCCGGCCAGGCCCTTGGGGCATAGGTTACCCCGGTTATTGGGGTGGTCGGGGTCGCCTTTGATTTCAACGACCTTGCCATCCCTGACCGTAGCCAGGACACCGCAGGCGCAGTAGCAGAGAGAGCATACCGTCTTAATAACTTTTTCTTCACTATTAACAGCCATTTTATCCCTCCCTGCTGCATTATAGCCGATAAAGAGGTGGAGTGGTATAATAAAGCCCATGAAGAAAGAGCTGATGGATATCATCGTCTGCCCGGTGTGCAAGGGTGAGCTGAAACTGGCCGTGGAGGAGGAGAAGGAGGAGATAATCAGCGGCTCTCTGCACTGCCCCAAGTGCGGGGTGGACTACCCCATCATTAACAGCATCCCCAACCTGCTGCCGCCGGAGCAGCGCGCCTAATCAGGCGTGTAGGTGACGCCGGTGTGGGGGGACTCCCAGACCTCCACGTTAACGATGGTGACCGGCGCTTTAGCCAGCCTTGATTTAAGCCCTTTATAGATATCGGCGGCGATGTTTTCCGCCGAGGGGTTTATTTTATCAAACGGTGGGGCATCGTTGAGGCAGGTGTGGTCGAAGCGGTCGAGCACCCCGGCTAGATGCTCTTTAAGCTCCTTGAAATCGTAGGCCAGGCCGATATCGTTAAGAGTGGGGGCGTCCACCTTTACCACAACCCTGTAGCGGTGGCCGTGCATATTCTCGCACTTGCCCTGATAGCCCCTTAAGTAGTGGGCGGCGTCAAAGTGCTGCTCTACCGATATCTGGTACAACCTAGCCACCCTCCCACTTGAAGACGCCCTGAACCTCTTTGGCTTCCTTGAGCAGCTGCTTGATGGTCTTGCCGCTTACCGGGTGGGTCAGGTCGGGGGCAATCTCGACCAGGGGCACCAGCACGAAAGCCCGCTGGTGGAGCCGGGGGTGGGGAATGGTCAGTCCCGGGGTTTCGATTACCTGGTCGGCGTAAAACAGGATATCGATATCGATGACGCGGGGGGCGCCGGTGGGGCCGGTGCGGCCCATCCTGATTTCAATGCCCTTGGCCAGCGTCAGCAGCCCTTCCGGGGGTAACAGCGTGCTGGCTTCGCAGACCAGGTTCAAGAAACGGGGCTGTTCAATATCGCCAACCGGCTCGGAGTCATATATCGAGGAAATCTTCTCCAGACGCAGCCTCTGCGAAAGAAGCTCCAGCGCCCTGTCCAGATTTGCCTGGCGGTCTCCCAGGTTGGAGCCCAGACCGAGATAGGCGGTTACCGGTTCCGTGCCCAATTTGCCTCCTTACGGATAATAGCGTCACCCATCCGGCAGACCCGCACCATCGGCTTGACCTGATGCACCCGGACTACATCGGCGCCATTGGCGATGCCGACGGCTACTGCGGCGGCGGTGCCCTCCAGGCGCTCGGCGACGGGGAGGTCCAGTATCTTACCGATGAAGGACTTGCCGGAGGGGCCGATGAGGAGGGGCCGTCCCAACTCTTTCAGTTCGGCCAGGCGGCGGATTATCTCCAGGTCGTGCTGCCAGCTCTTGCCGAAGCCGATGCCGGGGTCTAAAATAATGTTTTCCCGGGGCATGCCGGACTGCGAGGCTATCTCCAGGCTTCCCTTTAGAGAAGCCGTTATCTCGGCGATGGGGTCATTATATTCGGCGGCATCACGCTTGAGGGCGGTATCATAGCCGCCTTTATCCCGCTGGTTGCTCATTAAAACTATGGGGACATCCCACTTAGCCGCCAGCTCAGCCAGACGGGGGTCGTGCTTTAAGCCCCACTGGTCGTTGAGCATCTTTGCCCCCGCCTCCAGCGCTTTTTCCGCCACTTCCGATTTATAGCTGTCAACGCTTACCGGGACGGACAGCTCCGCCGCCAGCCTTTCGATAACCGGTATCACCCGCCGCAATTCTTCTTCAACCGATACCGGCGGGGCGCCGGGGCGGGTGGACTCACCGCCGACATCTATTATATCGGCGCCTTCTTCGACCAGCTGCCTTGCCCTTGCCAGGGCGGCGTCGACATCAGCGCCCACGCCGTCGCCGGAGAAAGAATCGGGGGTGACGTTGAGGATGCCCATGACATAGGTGCGCTGCCCCCAGCGCAAATCGAGGTTCCCGCAGCGGGTGACGGCTAAAGTGGACTGGCTTTCCATAGCTAACCCTATTTTAGCACCCTTTGGGCGGGGTGGCTAGAGAGGGAGAGGGGGAAAGATATAAATGGGGGTGGGGTTATACTGTACGATAGGCAGACTATCCGCTCCTGAGGTTTTGGATAATCTCTCCCCAGTTAGGTCTTTTGCCGTACATGAGCAGGTAAATTCGTAAGGCCCTGGTAGCTAAAAACAAGACCCCGATGATGGAGAGCACCAGCACCGCTATACTGACCGCCAGTTCCCAGACAGCAATATCACTCACGCCCAGCCTCAGCATGGCTGCCATAGGAGCCGTTACCGGGAAAATAGTCAGCACTACCCAGATGGGGCTGTTGGGGAATATAAACAGTAAAGATGAGAACCAGATGGGGACAAAAACGAGCATAGTATAAATCATGGCCAGTTGTTGTCCTTCACGGGCGTTGGGGCTGATGGCGCCAGTGCCCGCCGAGAGGGCGGCGAACAACAGATAACCCAGAATGAAATAGACTATTCCCAGAACGAGGAAGTCGGCCGGTATTTGTATCGTACTGATAACGCCGCCGAAAGTGGATGAGGCCAGTCTCAGCAGGAGTGGTGCTGAGGCCAGCCAGATGACCACCTGTACCAGCCCGGCGGCGCCCAGTCCCAGAACCTTGCCGACGAGCAGCTGCCGGGTGGAAACGGAAGAGAGCAATACCTCGATAAGTCGGCTTTCTTTCTCGTCTCCCAGCCCCTGCACCATGTAGGTGGAAGATAACATCAGGGAGAGGGCTAACAGAAGGCTAAAAATACCGGGGATGATAACGTTGCCGAAGCCCCCCTGCTCGGTAGCCACCTCTCCTGTTTCGGTAAGTCTGGTTACCACCAGGTCTAACGGGGCCTCTATCCGGTATACCGTTTCGGGAGGCACTTTCCCGGCCAGCAGATTGCTGGTGAGGAAATTCTTGATGACCGTGGTGATAATGGGCGGCGTTTCCACCTCTTTCTCCAGGGTATAGCGGTTAATTACCCCGGTTGAGAGATAATCCGGCGGGATGACGAAATACTCGGGAACATCGCCGTTAATCAGGGCGGCCGTGGCATCACCAGGTGTGTCGAAGCGGACCAGCTCTATATTCCCCTGAGTAGTATACTGGTCGAATCCGCCGGCCTCATCGACATAGCCGATGGTGGTTGTCTCCACTACCGGCGGCTTTTCGATTGTTGATATGAGCTGGAAAACGCCTATGGCCATGAGGGCTAAGACCGGCACGATAAGGGTCATGATGATAAACCCTTTTCTTTTTATGGTGTGCAGGAACTCGTGCCGGAATATAAGCAGCGTCTTATTCATGCTTTTTTACCCGCCTCCTTCAGGAATATCTCGTTGAGGGAAGGAGTGGCTACTTCAAAGCGGTTGATTGCCAGGCCACGGCTTACCAGATGGGCCAGAACCTGCTGGGGGGTTGTTTCGCCGTCCAGGAGCAACTCGGTATAGCCTTTGTGAGGGCGCCTGGCGGTAACTCCCGGTATTTCCCCCAGCTCCCCTTTAAAATCCAGCCGGACCGAATTACCTCTATATCTTGCCTTGATTTCACTTAAGTTCCCGTAAAGGACAGATTTTCCGTTGTTTATCATTAAGATACGGTCGCAGAGTTCCTCTACCTGACTCATCTGGTGTGTGCTCAGGATGACGGCTTTGCCCTGGTCCCTCAGGTCAGCCAATATTCCTTTTAATAATTCGGTGTTGACCGGGTCTAGGCCGGCGAAGGGCTCGTCCAGGATAACCAGCTGCGGGTCATGGACGATGGTAACGATGAGCTGGATAATCTGCCCCATGCCCTTGCTCAGTTCCTCAATCTTCTTTTTTTTGCTGTCTAGCATGCCTGTGTGATTGAGCAGCTCATTGGCTTTTTCGGTGGCTGAGTGCCGGTCCATACCCTTGAGCGAGGCCAGGTAGACGATAGATTCGAGGACACTCAGCTTTTTATACAGCCCTCTTTCCTCAGGCATGTAGCCAAGCCTATCCTTGGTGGCTTCACTCAACTTTTCGCCGAGGATGGTCACCTCGCCCGAGTCCGGCTTGATGATGTCCATCATCATCCTGATGGTGGTGGTCTTGCCGGCACCATTGGGACCAATCAGACCGAACATCTCACCCGGGGCAACCGAGAAGGACAGGTCGTCAACGGCGACCTTATCGGCGAAGGACTTGGCGATACGGCTGACTTCAACGGCATGCATATTGATAGCTCTTTCTCAGGTTGACATTATAGCATTTTATAGCACATCGTCAATTGAAAGGGGGCTTCGCCCCCTCTTCTAAAGAAAAAAATTCCCCCTCTCCACTCTTGGAGAGGGGGATTAAGGGGGTGAGGTTGATAAATCTTGACAGGTTGTTGAAATCGGCTATTATGTATGATACAGAGTGGCGGGGAGGTAAAAATGGGGCGTTCTTATCGGTATTATCTGGCCACTCTAGCCACATTGCTGGTGATTTTCGGCGGCTGTCCCCAACCGGAGCTAACCCCAACACCTTCCCAGGAGCAAGCCGAGGTGATAAAGCTACCTGAGCCAAGATACGACAGCGAAATATCTATTGAGCAAAGTCTGCTGGAACGGAGGTCAATCCGAAGCTATAGCGGTGAGCCGTTAACGCTGGAGGAACTATCCCAGCTGCTGTGGGCGGCTCAGGGGCTTACCGACCCCGGGGGCTTAAGAGCGGCACCATCGGCCGGAGGCCTTTACCCGCTGGAGCTGTATCTGGTGGCCGGTGACGTTGACGATTTGACGGCGGGGGTCTACCGATATCAACCGGACGGTCACCAACTGGTTAAAACCCTGGATGGTGATAGGCGAGCCGAGCTGGCCGAGGCGGCTCTGGGGCAGGACTGGGTAAAGGAGGGAGCCGTATCCATAGTATTTACCGCCGTTTACGAAAGGACAACCGTTAAATACGGCGACAGGGGCGTAAGATACGTCCACATGGAGGCGGGGCACGCCGCCCAGAACCTGTGCCTCCAGGCAACGGCATTGGGGCTGGGCTCCGTGACCGTAGGCGCCTTCCACGATGAAGAGGTAACCAAACTTCTCAATCTGCCCGCCGATGAAGAGCCCCTGTATGTAATCCCCGTCGGCAGGCGGGGGTGAGCACCCCAAAATTAGCTCCGGAACTTGCCCAAAACACGCTCACTGTGATAAGATTACTGACATCTGTACACACCTTTACTCAAATCTGGTATGACAATGAAAGATAAACTGGCCAAACTAGCCAAGATGGAAAAACAGGCGCGGGCGGGGGGCGGCGCCAGGCGCATCGAGCAGCAGCACAAAAAAGGCAAACTGACGGCGCGGGAGAGGATTGACCTGCTTCTCGATAAGGGCAGCTTTGAGGAGCTTGACCCCTTCGTTACCCACCACGCCACCGAATTCGGCCTAGACCGGCAGAAATATCTGGGCGATTCCGTGGTCGCCGGCTCAGGCAAGATTGACGGCCGGCTGGTCTTTATTTACTCCCAGGACTTTACCGTCCTCGGCGGGACTATCTCCGAGGTATCCGCCAAGAAAGCCTGCAAGGTTATCGACCTGGCCGTGAAGAAGGGAGCGCCGGTCATCGCCATCTGGGACTCCGGGGGCGCCCGCATCCAGGAAGGGGTGGGCAGCCTGGGCGGTGTCGGCGACATCCTTTTGCGAAATACTCTCTGCTCCGGCGTCATCCCCCAGATATCGGTGGTGATGGGGCCTTCGGCGGGGGGCGCCGTCTATTCGCCGGCCATCACCGATTTCGTCTTCATGGTCGAGGGGATAAGCCAGATGTACATCACCGGGCCCGATGTGGTCAAGGCGGTGATAAGCATAGATATCAGCCACGAAGAGCTGGGCGGAGCCAAAGTCCACTCCGAAAAGAGCGGGGTAGCCCACTTCGTCACCGACAGCGAACAGGAGTGCCTGGAGAAGGTCCGACAGCTGTTGGGCTTCCTCCCCCAGAGCTTCCGCGACGACCCGCCCCGAACCAAGCCGAGCGACGACCTCGGGCGCAGCGATGAGAGCCTGCTTAATATCATCCCGCCGGAGGCGGGCAAGGTCTACGACATGAAGCGGATAATCTTAAGCGTGGTCGACAACGGCGACTTTATGGAGGTGCACCGGGACTTCGCCCCTAATTTAATCGTCGGTTTTGCCCGACTGGACGGCAAGGCGGTGGGCATCGTCGCCCAGCAGCCGGCCCATATGGCCGGGATTATCGATATCAACGCCTCAGTCAAGGGGGCCCGCTTCGTCCGCTTCTGCGACGCCTTTAATATCCCCCTGGTCAGCTTTGTCGATGTCCCCGGCTTTATGCCGGGACCTAAAGAAGAGACCGGGGGCATTATCCGGCACGGCGCCAAGTTCATCTACGCCTACGCCGAAGCCACCGTGCCCAAAATCACCGTGATCACCCGCAAAGCCTACGGCGGGGCTTACATCGTGATGAGTTCCAAGCACCTGCGGGGGGATATCAACTACGCCTGGCCCAGCGCCGAAATCGCCGTTATGGGGCCGGAGGGGGCGGTGAATATCCTCTTCAAGCAGGCGATAGCTGATTCCGATAAACCGGACCAGACCCGAGAACAGCTGGTGAGCGACTACAAGGAGAAGTTCGCTCACCCCTACCTGGCGGCGGGGCGGGGCTATATAGATAATGTCATCGACCCCCGGCAGACCCGCGCTAAAATAATCAGGGCGCTGGAAACGCTGGAGGCACCTCAAACCCCACGCCTCCAGAAAAAACACGGCAATATTCCACTGTAAGAGCGGCAGGAATAAGATGAAGGATAAAAAGAAGCTAACTGCCGCTATCATCAGCGCCGTCATCGCCTATATTCAGACGGAACAACCTCCCACCAAGGCTCCCGGCAAAAAATAACAAAAAGGGGAAATAATCCAATGGAGAAGGCAACCAATCGATTAAAGATAACCGATGTTACCTTCCGTGACGGACACCAGTCCTCACTGGCGACGAGAATGCGTACCGAAGACATGGAAGCCATCGCCGCCGAGATGAACAAGGCGGGGTTTTACTCCATGGAGGTGTGGGGCGGGGCTACCTTTGACGTTCCCACCCGATTCTTAAACGAAGACCCCTGGGACCGCCCCCGCATCCTGAAGAAGCTGATGCCCGATACTCCCCTCCAGATGCTGCTGCGGGGACAGAATCTGGTCGGCTACCGCAACTACGCCGATGACGTGGTGACCGCCTTCGTGCACCATGCCGCCGAGGTGGGAATAGATATATTCCGCATCTTCGACGCCGTCAATGACGAGCGGAACTTTGAGACCAGCCTCAAGGCGGTTAAAGAGTGCGGCAAGCACGCCCAGCTCTGCCTGAGCTATTCCCTGACCAAGCCCAAGCTGGGGGGGCCGGTCTATAACATTGATTATTTCGTTAATAAAGCCCGTATCCTGGAGGAGATGGGCGCCGACAGCTTCTGCATCAAGGACATGGCCGGGCTGATATCGCCCGATGACGCCTACCAGCTGATTTCCGCCCTGAAGAAGGCGCTCAAGATACCGGTGCAGCTGCACACCCACCACACCAGCGGCATGGGGCTGATGAGCTGCCTTAAAGCCATCGAAGCCGGGGTGGATATAATCGATACGGCTTTGGCGCCCTTCGCCCTGCGCACCTCCCTGCCCCCGGTGGAGCCGATAGTAGTCGCCCTGCAGGGGACGCCGAGGGATACCGGGCTCAACCTGCCCCACCTGTTTACCCTGGGGCAACACATAGAATCCATCGCCCCCAAGTACCGGGAGTTTTTAGATAACACCCGCATGTCTGTTATAGATACCGCCGTGCTCATGCACCAGATTCCGGGAGGGATGACCACCAACCTGGTCGCCCAGCTGAGAGAGGCCGACGCCCTGGATAAAATCGAGGAGGTCTATGCCGAGCTGCCCAAAGTTCGCAAGGAGCTGGGCTACCCACCCCTGGTCACCCCCACCAGCCAGATTGTCGGCATCCAGGCGGTGCAGAACGTCCTCTTCGGGCGGTACAAGATGATTTCCGACCAGATTAAAGACTACTGCTACGGCCTATACGGCAAGCCCCCGGCGCCAATCGACCCCGAGGTGCAGAAGCTGGCCCTCAAGGGCTACCCGAGGGGGGAGAAACCGATTACCTGCCGTGCCGCCGATATGCTGGAGCCGGAACTGGATAAAGCTAAAGAGGCGACCAAAGATATCGCTAAAGATATCGGGGATGTGCTTATCTACGCCCTCTACCCCACCACCGGCATGCGCTTTCTGAAATGGAAGTACGGGCTGGAGAAACCACCCGCCGAGACTAAAGCCAGGACGCTTAACGATGTCAGGCGCGAGGACGAGCTTATCGCCAAGCTGAAGGCGGGCAAGCTGGCCGAGCGGGAGGCGGCGGCTAAGGGAGGAGGGGTGAGAACATTTAAGGTATATGTGGGCGACGAGGTCTACAGCGTGGGGGTGGAGGCAGAGGAAGGTGCAGTAACGACCACACCTAAAGCCCCGGCGCCACCAGCCCCGACCAAGCCGGCGGCCGAAGCCGAAGGCTATGAAGAGGTGGAGGAGAAAGCGCCGGCAGCCAAGAAAGCCGGCGAGACCCATATTATCGCCCCCATGCCCGGCATCGTCATCAGCTACGAGGTTAAAGTCGGCGACGAGGTCAAAGCCGACGATGTTATCCTCATCCTGGAGGCGATGAAGATGGCCAACTCCATAACCACCCCGGCGGGGGGCCGGGTTAAAGAGCTAAAATTCGCCAGCGGCGATAAGGTTGCCCGGGACGATGTCCTGGCGGTAATCGGCTAGCCAGAAGGCTTAAGTGGGTAAAACATTAGCTGAGAAGATACTTTCTTTAAAATCGGGCGGCGACGCCCGCGCCGGAGATATTGTTATCGCCCAGGTAGACCTGGCCTTTGCCCAGGATACCACCGGGCCGCTGACAATAAGGCAGTTCCAGGCCGGTAAATTCGAGCGCCTGGCCAACCCCTCAAAAACGGTTCTCTTTTTCGACCACGCCTCCCCCAGCCCCAACCGCGAACTGGCCAACGACCACCAGTTTATGCGCCGGTTCGCCGAAGAAACGGGCTGTAAGATTTCCGATATCGGCGGCGGCGTCTGCCACCAGCTCGTGGCCGAGTCCTTTGCCAAGCCGGGGGATGTCATCGTTGGGGCCGATTCCCACACCGTCACCGCCGGCGCTTTAGGCGCCTTCGCCACCGGCATGGGCTCCTCAGATGTGGCCATCGTCTTCGCCCTGGGCAAGACCTGGTTCCGGGTGCCGGAGAGCCTTAAAATATTAGTTTCCGGGGAGATGGGGCGGGGGGTGATGGCCAAAGACCTGGTGCTACAGCTTATCGGCACCATTGGCGCCGACGGGGCTACCTACAAGGCGCTGGAGTTCAGGGGGGAGGGCCTTAAAAACCTGAAAATATCCGACCGGCTGACCATCGCCAACATGGCGGTGGAGGCGGGGGCTAAAGCCGGGCTTTTCCCCTCCGACCGGGTTACCCGGGAATACCTCAACCACCAGAAACGGGGCGAGGACTACCAGCCGCTTGCCGCCGACGGAGACGCCGACTACGAAAGCCAGATTAATATCAACCTGACGGCGCTGGAGCCTACAGTTGCCAAGCCCCACCAGGTAGCCAATATCGCCCTAGCCCGGGAGCTAAAGGGGACTAAAATCGACCAGGTGTTTATCGGCACCTGCACCAACGGGCGGCTGGAGGACATCGCCACCGCCGCCAAGATAATGAAGGGCAAAAAGCGCCACCCCCCGACCCGGTTTATTATCGCCCCGGCTTCACCCCAGGTGCTGCTGGACGCCATCAGCGCCGGCTATATCCGTACTCTGGTCGAGGCCGGAGCTGTCATTATGCCCCCGGGATGTGCCGCCTGCCTGGGCCTGCACCAGGGGGTGCTGGCCAGCGGGGAATCGTGCCTGTCTACCGCCAACCGCAACTTTAAGGGGCGGATGGGTAGCCCCGAAGCCTTTATCTATCTGGGCAGTCCGGCCACGGCGGCGGCTACCGCCATCACCGGCGAAATCACCGACCCCCGCGAGGTATTTTGAGCTTTAAGGACGGAAAACGGGCTTTAAAAATGATGGGGAGGTGACAATGAAGACACCTCACCCAGGAGTAATATAGATGCTCAAGGGAAAAGCCTTTAAGTTCGGCGATAATATCTCCACCGACCATATAATACCGGGGCGCTACGCCTACCTGAGGAGCAACCTGCCCGAATTAGCCAAGCACGTTATGGAGGACGCCGACCCCGACTTCGCCATTAAAGTAAACAAGGGGGACTTTATCGTCGGGGGGGCTAACTTCGGCCTCGGCTCCAGCCGGGAGCACGCCCCGCTGGTTATCAAGATGGCCGGGGTCAGCGCCATACTGGCTAAATCGGTAGCCCGAATCTTCTTTAGAAACGCCGTCAACCTGGGGCTGCCAGTGCTCATCTGCGACACCGGCGGCATTGACGACGGGGACGAACTGGAGGTGGACTTGGCAAAGGGCACCGTCTGTGATAAAACCAATGGGGAAAAGCTCACCTTTGACAAGCTGCCTAAAGTTATGCTTGATATCCTGGCTAGAGGCGGGCTGGTGCCCTACATCCAGAAGTACGGCGATTTTAAGCTATAAGGATAAATCTATGGCTCATAATATAACGCTAATCCCCGGCGATGGGGTGGGGCCCGAAATCAGCCTAGCCACCCAGCGGGTGCTCGACGCCACCGGCGCTAGCATTAACTGGGAGTTAGCCTACGCCGGAGCCGACGCCCGCGAGCAGTTCGGCGAGTTGCTGCCCGCAGCCACCCTGAAGTCCATAAGAAAAAACAGGGTCGCCATCAAGGGGCCGGTGACCACCCCGGTCGGTGCCGGGTTCAGAAGCGTCAATGTCGCCCTGCGCAAAGAATTAGACCTCTATGTCTGCCTGCGCCCCTGCAAAATCTACCCCGGGGCGCCGACCACATTCGAGAAGGTTGATATCGTAGTGGTCAGGGAGAACACCGAAGACCTCTACAGCGGCATCGAGTTTGAGAAGGGTAAACCGGAGACGGCTAAATTAAGAAAGCTGGTAGCCGAAGCCACCGGCGACAGGGTTAGGGAGGACTCCGCCGTCAGCCTTAAGGTTATCTCCGAGAGCGCCAGCCGCCGCATCGTTAAGTTTGCCTTCGAGTATGCCAGAGCTAATAACAGAAAAAAGGTGACCGCCGTTCACAAAGCCAACATCATGAAGTTCTCCGACGGGCTGTTCCTGGCTACCGCCCGCGAGGTGGCTAAAGAATATAACGATATCGAGTTCGAGGATAGAATCGTCGATAACCTGTGCATGCAGCTGGTGCGCAAGCCGCAGCAGTTTGACCTGCTGGTGCTGCCCAACCTCTACGGCGACCTCATCTCCGACCTCTGTGCCGGGCTGGTGGGAGGACTGGGGCTGGCTCCCGGCGCCAATTTGGGTGACCGGATAGCCGTTTTCGAAGCCACCCACGGCAGCGCCCCCAAATATAAAGGGCAGAACAAGGTCAACCCGATGTCAATGATGCTATCCGGGGTGATGATGCTAAAGCACCTCGGCGAGGTCAAAGCCGCCGACAGGCTGGAGAAGGCTATCGCCGGGGTGATTGCCGAGGGCAAGAGCGTCACCTACGATATGAAGCCCGATAGCACCGCAGTGGTGGGCACCTCGCAGGTTGCCGATGCCGTAATCGAAAGGATGAGGGGGTAAAATGCCCGCTAAAATCAGCATTATCGGCGCCGGAAATGTCGGCGCCACCACCGCCCAGAGAATCGTGGAGAAGGGCTACGCCGACGTCGTCCTGCTGGACATAGTCGAGGGGCTGCCCCAGGGCAAGGCGCTGGACATACTCGAGTCGGCGCCGGTTATCAACTTCAAGACCACCGTCACCGGCACTAACGACTATAAAGATACCGCCGGCTCCGGGCTGGTGATTATTACCGCCGGTCTCTTCCGCAAGCCGGGAATGACCCGCGACCAGCTGCTGGCAGCCAACGCCGAAATCGTCTCCGGGGTTATCAAAAACGTGGCCAAATATTCACCGGACTGTATTATCCTCATGGTCAGCAACCCGCTCGACGCTATGACCTACCTGGCGGCTAAAGCCAGTAAGTTCCCCCGGAACAGGGTGGTGGGCATGTCCGGCGCCCTCGACAGCGCCCGCCTGGGAACTTTTATCGCCGCCGAATTAAAGGTACCGCCGGAGGACATATCCGCCTGGGTGCTGGGGGCGCACGGGCTGAACATGGTGGTTATCCCGCGCTTAAGCACGGTAAAGGGCAAGCCGCTTACCGAACTATTGCCCCCAGAGACCATCGACAGGCTGGTGGAGCGCACCATACACGGGGGCAGGGAAATAGTCGACCTGCTTAAAAGCGGCAGCGCCTTCTACGCCCCCTCGGCGGGCATAGCCCGCATGGCCGAAGCTATAGTCCGCAATAAAAAAGAAATACTGCCCTGCGCCACCCTCCTCGACGGGGAGTACGGCATTAAGGATTCCGTCATCGGGGTGCCGGTAAAGCTGGGCAGGGGCGGCATCGAGCAGATAGTTGAATTTGACCTCTCCGCTGCCGAGAAGCAGCTATTATACGATTCGGCGGAGGGGATAAAGGCGTCGATTAAGCAGATGGGGTTGGGATGAGAGAAATAAAAACCGCTGAAATAACTAAAACAGTCTCCACCCTCTGCCAGCAAGCCAACTTCGAGCTGGGGGAGGACGTGCTGGCGGCGCTAAAGAAAGCCCTCAAGAACGAGGTTTCGCCGCTGGGTAAAGAAACTTTAAGCCAGCTTATCGATAACGCCAGAGTGGCTAAAGAGGAAAAACTGCCCCTCTGCCAGGACTGCGGCACCGCCGTCGTCTTTCTGGAGATAGGCCAGGAGGTCCACATCAGCGGCGGGGACTTAAACACCGCCGTCGAGGAGGGGGTGCGCCAGGGCTACGACGAGGGCTACCTGAGGAAAGCCATGGTCAACCAGCCCTTCTCCGCCAGAGTAAACACCAGAGACAACACCCCGGCGGTCATCCACACCGAGATAGTCCCCGGCGACAAATTAAAGATTACGGTCATGCCCAAGGGGGGTGGCGCCGAGAACATGAGCCAACTAGCCATGCTCCTGCCCAACCAGGGCAGCCAGGGAATCATCGAGCTGGTGGCACATACAGTTGACGAGGCGGGGGGTAACGCCTGCCCGCCCTTGATTATCGGGGTGGGTATCGGGGGTACCACCGACAAAGCCATGCTCTTAGCCAAGAAGGCGCTGCTGAGAAAGGTAGGCCAGCCCAGCCCCGACCCGGAGGTGGCCCGGCTGGAGAGAGAGATTTTAGCCGAGGTAAACGCCCTGGGCATCGGGCCGATGGGCTACGGGGGCAGCACCACCGCCCTTGCCGTCCACGCTTTAGTTACCGGTGCCCACATCGTCAGCCTGCCGGTGGCGGTCAATTTGCAGTGCCACAGCGCACGGCATAAAGAGGCTATATTATGAATATTATATTGCCGATTGAAGAAGAAGTAATCGAAAATAGGCTTGTTGTCGGCACGCGGGTTACTATATCCGGGGTTATCTACACCGCCCGCGACGCCGCCCACCATAGACTTATCCAGGCGCTGGACAGGGGTGAGGAGCTGCCCTTCGACCTTAAAGGGCAGACACTGTACTATATGGGGCCGTCCCCGGCCAGAGCCGGGCAGGTTATCGGCTCAGCGGGGCCCACCACCAGCAGCCGTATGGATAAATACACCCCCAAACTGCTCGCCGCCGGCATCAAAGCCATCATCGGCAAGGGCAGCCGCTCAACTGAAGTCAGGGAGGCCATTAAGAAATATAAAGCCGTCTACCTGGTTGCCACCGGCGGTGCCGGGGCGCTGTTAGCCAGAGCCATCAGGGAGGTGGAGGTCATCGCCTACGAGGAGCTGGGCGCTGAGGCCATCCGGCGGCTGACGGTGGAAAACTTCCCCGCCATCGTTGCCAACGATATCCACGGGGAAGACCTCTTCGAGCAGGGCAGGGCTAAATATAAGAAGGGGAAGTAAAAATGGACTGTATCTTCTGCAAGATTGCCAGCGGGGAGATACCCGCCGACATCGTATATCATGACAAAGAGATAATCGCCTTCCGCGATATTAAGCCACTGGCGCCCGTCCACCTGATTATCATCCCCCGAAAGCATATCCCTTCTTTAGACCAGATGAAAGAAAGCGACTCAGCCCTGGTGGGGCGCATGGTGGCTATTGCCAATAAGCTAGCCAAAGATGAGGGGGTGGCTGAGAAGGGCTACCGGCTGGCCTTTAACTGCGGCAAAGAAGGCGGGCAGCTGGTTCCCCACCTGCATATGCATCTCGTGGGGGGACGAAAGCTATCCGGCGCCCTGGGCTGACTTACGGTACTCCAGGAAGGTCAGCAGCCCGGCGATGCTCTTGGCGTCAACGACGGCGCCCGATTCAATCAAATCGGGAACCTGCTCAAGCGGCGCGCGCACCAGACTGATACCAGCGGTATCCTCGGCCTGGAGCGGGCTGTGCACCAAATCAGTTGCCAGATAGAGGTAGAGATACTCGGTGCAAAAACCCGGGGAGGAGTAAAAGCCGCCCAGTTTTAGCACTTTTTGGGGGAGAAAGCCAGTCTCCTCGCGCATCTCGCGGCGGACCGAGTCCTCGGGGGCTTCGCCGGGGTCAATGCCCCCGGCCGGTATCTCCAGCAGCTCTTTCTCCACCGGCTTGCGGAACTGCTTTACCAGCAGGACATTATCCTTATCGTCAACGGCGACTATAGCCACGCAGTCATCGTGCTCAACAACCTCCCGCGTGGTCTGCCGGCCGCCGGAAAGCTCAACCGTGTCCACCCGCAGCCTTACTGCCCGCCCCTGGTAGATACGGCGGCTGGACAGCGTCTTTTCCTCAGCCAACCCAGTCTCCCTCAATTTCGCCCGGCACCGGCGGCCTCAGGTGATAGGTAAGGGCCACCTCATCGCAATTGGGGAACTTGGGGCAGCGGTAGCACTCCGTCCAGACCTTCTTGGGCAGGTTCATCTTCTCTACCTGGGCAAAGCCGAACTTCTCGAAGAGGGGCGGCTGGTAGGTCAGGCAGAAGACGGTGCCGATACCCAGCTCCTCTGCCTCCTGCATACAGGACTTGAGCAACTGGGCGGCCAGGCCCTTGTCCTGGCTGCCCTCGGCCACCGCCAGCGACCTTATCTCGGCCAGGTCCGACCAGAAAACGTGCAGCGAGGAGCAGGCCACCACCTTATCATCTTCCCTGATGACAAAGCAGTCCCTGATGTTCTCGTAGAGTTCGGAAAGCGAACGGGGCAGCATCTCGTCCTTGGCGGCAAAGTAATTAACCAAAGCCTGTATCTGGGGGACGTCACTGATTTTAGCTTTTTCTACCTTCAACTTATTTTCCCTTTCAGTTTTGGCTCCAGAGAGCCGTAAAAATTCCCGGAGTGAATCCGCAAGAAACGGCCGGAATTGGCACTGTGCTTTATAGTTATAACGTCACCGTCCGCCAGGGGCAGGTTGATGTGCCCGTCGACGCTGAGCGCCGCCTGGTGGTTGGTGTGCACTTCAAGCCTGACCACCGACGCCGCCGGTAATACCAGCGGGTAGGCCGGGCTGAGGTGGGGCGATATCGGCACCAGCAGGAAATCGGCGGACTGGGGGTGGAGGATAGGCCCGCCCGCCGCCATCGAGTAGCCGGTACTGCCGGTGGCGGTTGCCACGATAACACCGTCCGCCTTGTAGGTAGCCACCGGCTCGCCATTAATGCTGGCTTCGATAAAAATCACCCGGGCTACCTCCCCCCTTGCCACCACGACATCGTTTAAGGCATAGAAGGTCTGGGGAGGCTTATTTTCGGCGGCAAGCTCGGCATCAAACATAGCCCGCTCGTCCAGCCAGCCTTTGCCGTCGAGCAGGGCAGGTAGCTTGTCTTTAGCCTCTTCGGCGCTGAGTTCGGTCATAAAACCCAGCCGACCCAGATTGACCCCGGTGATAGGGATGGGGGCGGGGACAATCACCTGAGCCGCCCTTAATATTGTTCCATCGCCACCGACGGTAATTATTAAATCGGTGCCATCGAGTTTGGATTTAGCCGCCTCACCCTCCCAGGCAGAACACAGCCACACCGACACCCCCCGGGCGCCGATAAAAGCCTTAAGCTCCTCGGCCAGGGTGCGGGCGGTATCAATCATGGGGTGGTATAGAATGCCGACTTTTTTCATCGTCATCACGAAAATTCCGCTTTTGAGAGCAAGAAAAGTGTATCACCGCCCCTTTCCGAGTGTCAAGGCGGGGCTACGGCGAGACGGCGCCCCTGATGCGAAGGACGATGCTGCCGACAGCCCCGGTCAGAAAGCCCAGCGGGCAGACGATGACCGCCAGGAGAAAGAAGACGGGCTCGTCGCCGCCGTTCCAGAAGCCTTCGCCGAAGAAGTAAATAAACAGGCCGTAAACGAGGTTATGGAGCAGGACAAAGACAAAGACCCCCGCCGCCGAAGCCGCCGTCAGCAGGAAGAATGTCTTGAGCTTTCCGGCTACCTGCTCCCGCAGGGTAAAGACCAGCAGGGCCACCGCCAAAAGAAAGAATACGGCAAAGGGCGTTAAAAACAGCTCGGAGCCAGCGAGTAAGTCTCTGAAGGCAGGAATGAAAAAGAAGCACAGGATTAAAACGAAAACCCCTATCAGCGCCCAGAAGAGGGGCCAGCTTACCCTGCCTTTCATTTCTTTTCCCCCTTGCGGCGCTTCTCCGGCGCCGACTTGCTCAATTTCTTAACCGCCTTGCTGGAGCGGAAGCGGTTCTGGTTGACAAAGCCCCGGGTGCGGTTCACCGGCTACTGCTCCTTCCGGCTGAAAGCAAAGATATAGATTATGGGCAGTATGCCCGCCGTGTTAAAGATAAACAGGCAGATAAACCAGGCCAGCTGGCGGTGACGGCCGGCCCGCCACAGGGCTACCCCCTTCCAAGCCATCTCCCAGGCTACCAGTATCGGGAGCCACCAGTGCATATAGGCCAGGAAAACCGGTACCCAATCCCAGGTCATTTTTTAACTCCCTCTATGGTTATCATACCATATCGGGGGGTATTGGGATAACCGGGAGAAGGGGCGGGACCGGCCCGCTTTTTGGAAGTCGTTTTATTTCCCACCCTCCCACCCTACAGAAGTGATACTTCTATCAATTTCTTTTTAGGGGGGTGGGGGGATAAGGAGAGGCTAATCTCACCTTTCTGGGGGTGGGGTAAAAAGGGCTTTAGCCCGCTTCCATTAAGGGCGGCGGGCGGGAAAAGATATAAATGGGGGTGGGGCTAAAAAGGAAGTCTAAAGAGGCGCAGCCTTTCGGGCGGGTGGGTATGGGAAGATAGAGAACCGTTTAAAAGGGGAAGGGCTAAAAAGCGAACATCTGAGCCGCCATCTCAGCCAGCTTCATGACAAAGCCGGGGACAAGACCCAGCGCCAGCACACCCAGACAGGAAACGGCTAAAGCCACCCTCAACGCCATCGAGGAGGGCACCTTGCTCCGGGCGGCGGGCTTGCCCGTCCACATCACCTTGACCACCCGCAGATAGTAGTAAGCTGATATCACGCTGTTGATGACGGCGATAATGACCAGCCAGAGCAGGCCGTTTTGCACCGCCCCGCTGAAGATATAGAACTTGGCCATAAAGCCGGCGGCGGGGGGCATGCCAATCAGGGAAATCAGGCAGAGAGTCAGGGCTAAAGCCAGCACCGGCGCCCGCTTAGCCATGCCCGAATAGTCGGCAATCAGGTCGCTGTCGAGCTTGTTGGAGATGGCGATGATGGCGATAAAAGCACCCAGATTGGTCAGGGCGTAGCTTGCCAGGAAGAAGAGCAGGCCGCTGCGGCCGGCGATATCGCCCGCCGAGGCAAAACCCACCGTAGCCAGCCCCACCATGAGGTAGCCGGCCTGGGCGATGCTGGAGTAACCGAGCATGCGCTTGATGTTGGTCTGGGGCAGGGCAATGACATTGCCCACCGTCATGCCGACGGCAGCCAGTATGGCAAAGAGCATTCCCCAGTCCAGGCTGAGCCAGGTGGGGAGGCCGAAAGCGGAATAAAATACCCGCAGCAGAACGGCGAAACCGGCCGCCTTGCTGGCTACCGACAGATAGGCGGTGATGGGGGTGGGGGCGCCTTCATAGACATCGGGGACCCACATGTGGAAGGGTACGGCGGCAATCTTGAAACCGAAGCCGGCTACCATCAATACCATGCCGGCAATCAGCCCGGGGCTGGAAAGAACCCCGGCTAATGACATACCCTGAATTGCCGCGGCAATGTCGCCCAACTGGGTCTGGCCGGTAAAGCCGAAGACCAGCGCCATGCCGAAGAGCAGTACCGCCGAAGCCACCGCCCCCAGCAATAGATACTTGAGGGAGGCTTCGGTGGACTTGGGGTCTTTGAGAAAGCCGACCAGGATATACAGTGATATGCTGGTAAGCTCTAAAGCCAGGTAGATGGAGATTAATTCGCTGGTAGCCGCCATCAGCATCATGCCCAGCGCCGAGAGCAGCACCAGGGCGTAGTACTCACCCTGGAAGCGGCGGAATTTAGCCACATAGTCCGCCGAAGCTAAAATGACCAGGGCGGCGATAACCAGGAATAACAACTTAAAGAAGAGGGCGAAGCTGTCCACCGCCAGCGTATTGAAGAAGATGAGGACCGGCGGTAGGCTGCTGCTCCACATGCCCAGAGTCATACCCGCCGCCACCAGCAGCCCGGCTATGCTGACCACCGCCAGCACCAGCTTCTGCTTAAGGAAAAGGTCGAGCAGGATGACCACCACAGCGGTCACCGCCAGGGTCAACTCCGGCAGAAACAGCGGTATAAACATCGTTTGACTGACCATCGCTTACCTGCTCTGCACTCCTTTAACCACCTAATAGCCCCATTACGGGCATGACGCCCGCCTGAATAACATCGGTTAGAATTGCCGGGTAGATGCCCACCCCCATAATCACCGCCACGAAAACGAACATATAGACCCGCTCCAGGATATCAGCGTCCTTGACCTTATTGAATTTATCCTGCGGGGAATTGTAGAAGACGCGCTGCAGCATCCAGAGGATATAGCCGGCGGTAATGACGATGCCCAGCACGCCTAAAATAGTCCAGAGCTTGATGCCGGCTACGGCGGCGCTGGTGAAGCTGCCGACGAAGACCAGAAACTCGGCGGCAAAGCCGCTGGTGGTGGGCAGCCCCAGCGAAGCCAGCCCGGCTACCGAGAAGACGACGGCGATAACCGGCATCTGGCGCGCCAGACCGCCCAGCTTTCTCAAATCCCTCTCTTTAGAATTGTGCATCACCAGTCCGGCCATGGCAAAGAGGAGGCCGGTGATGATGCCGTGGCTGAACATCTGCATGGTTGCCCCCACCAGGCTCACCTGCCCCAGGGCGAAGATGCCCAGCAGGACATAGCCCATGTGGGAGACGCTGCTGTATGCAATCATCCGCTTTAAGTCGGTCTGGCGCATGGTGATAGCCGCCCCGTAGAGGACGTTGACCACCGCCAGCACTATTAAAATAAGGGCGAACTGCTGCGCCACCTGGGGGAAGATGCTGACGCATACCCGAATCATGCCGTAGCCGCCCATCTTAAGCAGCGCCCCGGCCAGCACCACGCTGACCGCCGTCGGGGCGTCGGTATGAGCATCGGGCAGCCAAGTGTGCAGGGGGAATACGGGCAGTTTGACGGCAAAGCCGATAATCAGCAGCCAGAAGATAGCCGCCGCCGGCATCACCGACTGAACCATAGCCATGCCGCCCTGGGCGATATCGACCATGCTTAAACTGCCGGTGGCGAAATAGAGGCTGAGAATACCGGCCAGCATAAAGGCGCTGCCGAACAGAGTATATATCACGTACTTGATTGCCGAGTACTCTTTTCTCCCCGTGCCCCAGATGGAAATCAGGAAGTACATGGGGATGACCTCTATCTCCCAGAAGAGGAAGAACAAAAGCAGGTCGAGGGAGCAGAAGACGCCCAGAATACTGGTTTCCAGCAGCAGCAGCCAAGCGAAGTACTCGCGGGGTCTTAAATCAATCTTCCACGAAATTAAGACAACTAAAAAGCCGAGCAGCGCCATCAGTATCACCAGGGGCAGGCTGATGCCGTCGACGCCGAGATGGTAGTGGGCGTTGATTGCCGGAATCCAGGAGAGCTTTTCCTCAAACTGGATTGCCCCTGAGGCGCGGTCAAAGATGGCGAAGAGATAGACCGACAGCGCCAGCGGTATAAAAGTAAATATGACCGACAGCCACCTGATTACGCGGTGGGACAGCCCGGGGATGAAGGCGATTATAACCGCCCCCAGCGCCGGCAGGAAAATTATAGTTGTCAGGTAGTTAAAGTCCACCTAGCTAACCCCCGTCGGATTTATTAAATTCATCACCTTTATTTTCCTACCAACCCTCTCCCTTTATCCCCCTCCCTTACAAGGGAGGGGGAGGGTTTCTTTTTTGAGAGGGGTTTAACCCCTCTCTGACTCCCCTTCAGGTTAAACCCCCTTTAACCGAATAAATAGAAACAGGCGATAATGACGATAACGCCGATGCCGATAAACAGCCCGTAGAGCTGGAGCTGGCCGCTGTGCGCCCGGCGGACAGCCCTGCCGGTTGCCATCGCCCCTTTAGCCAGCCCGTTGACGGCGCCGTCGACGCCGTAGCTGTCCAAAGCCTGAAAACCGGCGAATAAGCCCTTAATCAGCACCAGCCTGACGATGATTTGCTCGTAAAGCTCATCGAGCCAGTACTTGTGCAAAAACAGATTATAGAGGGGCTTGACCATAGCCCCGATTCTTTCCGCCGACAGCCACTTGGCGCTGTAGATGGCGTATGCCAGCAGGATGCCCAGCCCGGCTAATATCAGGGATATCCAGGGCAGGGCGTGGGTTAAAATGCCGAAAAAGCCCTCGGCGAAGCTGTGGGTATGGCCGTGCCCGAACAGAACGCCGAAGTCGCCGGTGACGTTCCAGAGGCCGGAGACTACCGCCAGCACCGCCAGCACCACCATGGGCATGACCATCACCGCCGGTGATTCGTGGGGCTTGCCGTGACCTTCTTCGCCGCCGCGGTAGCTACCGCCGAAGGTCATAAAGACCACCCGGAACATATAGAAGGCGGTCATAAAGACGGTTATCATAGCCAGATAGAATAATACCGGCTGCGCCTGAAGCGCCGAAGCCAGAATCTCGTCCTTGCTCCAGAAGCCGGAAAGGGGCCAGATGCCGGCGATACTGATAGAGGCGATAAGAAAAGTGGCGTAGGTCCAGGGCATGAACTTACGTAAGCCGCCCATCTTGCGCATATCGAAAGTGCCGGTGGCATGGTTGACGCTGCCAGCGCCCAGAAAGAGCAGAGCCTTGAAGAAGGCGTGGTTGAAGAGGTGGAAGATGCCGATAGCCACACCCCCCGTCCCCAGCCCCAGCATCATGTAGCCCAGCTGGCTGATAGTGGAGTAAGCCAGGACGCGTTTAATATCGGTCATCACCAGCCCCATAGTGGCGGCGAAGATGGCGGTAAAGCCGCCGATGACAGCTACCGTGGTCATCGCCTCCATGGAGTGGGCGAAGAGGGGGTAGGTGCGCGCCACCAGAAAGACGCCGGCGGCGACCATGGTGGCGGCATGAATCAGGGCGCTGACCGGGGTGGGGCCCTCCATGGCGTCGGGCAGCCAGACGTGCAGCGGGAACTGGGCCGACTTACCCGCCGCCCCGGCAAAGATGCCGATAGCCGCCCAGGTGAGGACGGTGCCGGCCAGAGCGCCACCGGCCGCCAGAGAGTGAAGCTGGCCGATATCAAAGGTGCCGGTATTGAAATACAAGAGTAAAATTGCCGCCAGGAAACCGAAGTCGCCGAGGCGGGTGACGATAAAAGCCTTCTTGGCGGCGTCGGCCGCCGACTTTTTGTGGAACCAGAAACCGATAAGCAGATAGGAGCATAAGCCGACCATCTCCCAGAAGACATAGACGAAGAGGAGGCTGTCGGCCAGAACCAGCCCCAGCATCGAGGCGGTAAAGAGCGACATAAAGGCGTAGTAGCGGTGGTAACCGGGGTCGCCCTTCATATAGCCCTGGGAGTAAATTTGCACCATCAGGCTGACTATGGTGACCACCAGCAGCATCACCGCCGTCAGCGAGTCCATGAGCAGCCCCAGGTGAATGGTTAAGCCGCCTTCGATGACCACCCAGGTGATATCGGGCACCGGCAGCATGTGACCGGGGGCAGCCATCACCTCGAATAATGCCCAGATCGACAGCCCCAGCGAGCCGAGCAGGGCCAGGATGGTGATATAGCCCCCCAGCTTGGGCTTGTCGTTGAGGAAGGGCCTAAAGAACAGCGATATGATGACAAAGGAGAACAGGGGCAACAGGAATATAAGCCAGACCATTGCGCTCGGCATTACAGCTTCTTCAAGACCTCCTGTATGATGTGCTCCTTATCCTGAGGGACTAAAACGGCATAGGTTGCCATCTCCCGGTCCACCGGCTCGCCGGCGGCGGGGAGAAGGCGGGTGGGGATGCCTTCGCCCTCGAAGAGCTCCTTCCACATTTCCGCCATCATCAGGCTATGCGCTTTTTTGACTTCTACCCACATTATTATTTAAACCCTATCCCCTTTATCCCCTTCCCCTCAGCAAGGGGAAGGGGAAGGCTTTTTTCTGGAGAGGGGCTTCGCCCCTCTTAAACTCCCTGTAAACCTAGAGCTGCGCCAGTACGGCGTCGCCGAGATAGAAGGGCCAGACGACGATGCCCAGGATAATCTTCCACCAGACTAGATTGGCGAAGCCGATGGTGAAAAGCCAGCCCACGAACCAGATTATTCCACCCAGTGCACTCCCCGCATTCTTGTTCATAGTCCTGCCTCCTTTACCACTTTAGTAAATCTATTTTAGTGGCGTCTATGGTCTGGCGGTGACGGTAGATAGCGATGATGATAGCCAGTCCCACAGCGACCTCAGCCGCCGCCACCACCATCACGAAAATAGCGAACACCTGCCCGGTGAGCATCAGGGGGACGATATAGCGGGAGAAAGCCACCATGGCGATATTGACCGCATTGAGCATTAGTTCGATGGACATCAGGATGACGATGGCGTTGCGCTTAGCCAGGGCGCCGTAAAGCCCGATGGCAAACAGCACCGCCGATAGTATTAAATAGTGCTCCAGGCCTACCATAATTTACTTCTCCCTCACCAGAACGATAGCCCCTATAATTGCCGCCAGCAAGAGAACCGGGGCAATCTCCACGGGCAAAATAAAACCGCCCTCGCCGAAGAGCAACCCGGCGATAGCCGGGGTGGTCGGCTCCAGGGGCGGGGTGGACGATATCTGCCAGGGGGTGTTGAGCAGGGCGTAGCCGATGCCGGCAAAGAACAATACAGCCACCAGGAAGGCGGGAAGACGGAAACGGTTGGACGGGCTGCCCTGCTGCACCTCCCGGGTGAGCATAATGGCTAAAATAATCAGCACCGATATGGCGCCGACGTAGATTAAAATCTGCACCGCCGCCAGGAAGTCGGCGCTTAAGGTGATATAGAGCCCAGCCACCATCAGGAAGCAGAGAATCAGCGACAGGGCGGCCCGGAAAACATCGCGCACTAAGACTACCGACAGCGCCGCCAGCACCGCTATCGAGGCTAAAACCCAGAAGGCAACGCTGGCACCCACTACCTTTTCCCCCTGTCATTGTCCACCAGCAGACTCTGCTTGGGCAGCTTGGCGGCGCGCCCGGGATAGAAATAGCCGCTGACCTTTCGCTCCGGCGTCTCCTTCATCTCTTCCTTGCCCTGGACCAGGTCGCCGCGGCGGTACTGGGCGCGCTCGTAGTCGTAGCTCATAAACAAAGCTTCAAAGGGGCAGGCCTCGACGCAGAGGCCGCAGAAGATGCAGTAGCCGGTATCGACCTCGTAGCTCTTGACCTCATACTTGTTATTGACCAGGTCAGTCGAGGTGCTGATGTGAATGGCGCCGATGTGGCAGGCCTTGGCGCAGGTGCCGCAGCCGGTGCATTTGTCCTTGTCCCAGATAAGCTCGTTGCCCCGGGTGCGGCGCGAGGGGTTGAGCCGCTGCTCCGGATACTGGGTGGTTACCGGACGCCGCAGCAGGTGCCTTATCGTCACCGATAAGCCCTTGGCGATGCCTAGCCCGTAGCGTTCAAACTTCAACTTTACCCCAGCCTAACTTAAAGAACTTTGACCATAAAACTATCAGCACGATGGCAATGGCGATATTAACCGGGACGAACACCCAGAGTGAAACCGCCGGCCAGACTAAAATCTCGGCGGCGGTGATGAGCAGATTTAATAGCGCCAGCGGGAAGAGAAACTTCCAGGCCAGCGCCATCAACTGGTCAATCCTGACCCTGGGTATGGTGGTCCTTATCCAGACGATAACGAAGAAGACCAGACCCACCTTGACCAAAAACCAGAGCCAGTCGGGCAGTATTGGGCCCCGCCAGCCACCCAGGAAGAGGGTGGTGACAATGGCCGAGATAGCCAGTGCTTCGCCGTACTCCGCCAGAAAGAGCAAGCCGAACTTCATCCCCGAGTATTCGATGTTAAAGCCAGCGACAAGCTCAGAGTCAGCCTCGGTGAGGTCAAAGGGGGTGCGGTTAATCTCAGCCAGGGCGCCAATGAAAAAGAGCAGAAAGCCCAGCGGCTGCAGCAGGATGAAGGGGATATCCTGAGCGGCCACTATCTGCTGCATGGATAGAGAGCCAGCCAGCAGAATCACCCCGACCACGGATAAGACCACCGGCATCTCGTAGCTGACCACCGAAGCCACCTGGCGCATGGCGCCCAGCGTAGAATACTTGTTGTTGGAGCCCCAGCCAGCCATGAAGATGCCCACCGTCGTCACCGAGCTGATAGCCAAAATATATAAAATGCCGATATTGAGGTCAGCCAGTATGGCTCCACCCCGGAAGGGCACCACCGCGAAAATAAGCAGCACCGGCACGAAAGCCACCACCGGCGCCAGCCAGTGCACCAGCTTATCGCCCTTAGCCGGGACAATGTCTTCCTTGAGCATTATCTTGAGGGCGTCAGCCGCCGGCTGGAAAAGGCCGAAGGGGCCGGCGCGGTTGGGGCCAAGGCGTGCCTGCATAATTGCCAGCGCCCGCCGCTCGAACCAGATAAACATCAAGACCATCAGTAGCACGAAAACGAGGATGATGACGGCGAATATAGCCCAGTGCGCCCAGAAGTTGCCGGGCCAGTCCGGGGGCAGCCACGTCATGGCCATTACCGGTCCACCTCGCCCATGCAGATATCAATGCTGCCGAAGATAATTATGGTGTCGGCTATCTTCCAGCCCCGTATCATGTCGGCCAGCGCCGTCAGGTTGATGAGGGTCGGCGCCCGGACGTGGAAGCGGTAGGGGGCGATGGAGCCGTCCGAGACCAGGTAGAAGCCCAGGTCACCCTTGGGGGCCTCAATATGCCCGTAGGCTTCCCCCGCCGGGGGGCGGATTAAATGGGGTACTTCGCTCCTGACCTCGCCCCGGGGTAAGTCCTTAATCGCCTGCCTTAAGATGCGCAGGCTCTGGCGCATCTCCTCCACCCTAACCCGGTAGCGGTCGTAGCAGTCGCCGGCGGTGCCAACGGGGATATCAAATTCAAAGCGGTCATAGATGGAGTAGGGGTCAGCCTTGCGGATGTCCCACTTGACCCCGCTGCCCCGCAGCACCGGGCCGCTGGCAGCAATATTTATGGCCAAATCCCGGGGCAGGATGCCGACACCCTTGGAGCGCGCCAGCAGTATCTCGTTCTCTTTAAGCAGGCGTTCGTATTCGTCAATCCAGCCCGGCATCTCCTTGAGGAACTTTGCCAATGCCGGCATGAATTCTTGGGGGATATCCTGGCTGACGCCGCCGACTCTCATATAGTTATAGGTCAAGCGCTGACCGCAGACCATATCAAAGAGGTCTAAGATTCTTTCCCTCTCCCGAATCATATAGACGACAGGAGTCAGAAAGGCGCCACAGTCGGTTAAGAAAGAACCCACCGCTATCAGGTGACTGGCGATGCGCTGGAGTTCAGCCATAATCACCCTGAGGTACTCCGCCCGCTCCGGCACGGCAATCCCGGCCAGCTTTTCCACCGCCAGGCAGTAAGCCAGGTTGTTACTCATCGAAGCCAGATAGTCCAGCCGGTCGGTGAGCGGGATAACCTGGGTGTAGGTACGCTCCTCGCCCAGCTTCTCAATGCCGCGGTGTAGATAGCCGAAGACCGGCTCCATGTCAACGATGACCTCGCCGTCCAGAGTAATCTTCATGCGGAATACCCCGTGGGTGCTGGGGTGCAACGGGCCGAAATTGACCACGAAGGGTTCGGTATTTACTACTATCTCTTTGGTTTTAGCGGTAGTTGCCATCCTACAAAAAATCCTTCCTCAAGGGGTGCCCCTCGAAGCCTTCCCAGAGGAAGATACGCTTTAAATTGGGGTGGCCGGTAAAGCTGATGCCGAACAGGTCGCAAATCTCCCTCTCCTGAAAATCGGCCGCCCGCCACAGGCCGACCACCGAGGGCAGGGTGGGGTTATCACGCTGGTAACACCTGGTCTTTAATACCAGGCTGTGATTATGCTCCAGCGAGGTCAGCTGGTAGACCACCTCAAAGCAATCAAGGTAGTCAACGCCGCTGACGGCAGTGAGGTAGTCAAAGTCAAGGCCGGGGGTGTTCTTTAAATAAGCGGCTATTTCCAGCAGCGATTCAGCCTCAACCAGCAGGCTTTCTGCCGCCGATTCGACAACGCCCCCCGGAAACTTTTTCTCTATTTGCTTGGCAATATCTTTCCCGGAAAGAGCCAGCGTCATCCTCTATTCACCCTCAGCAATACTTTTTCGGCGTATCTTTTGGTGCAACATTCTTATCCCGTGAATCAGGGCTTCGGGGCGGGGGGGACAGCCCGGCAGATAGACATCGACCGGTATGATGCGGTTATAGCCCGGCACCACGCTGTAGGACGAGCGGAAAATGCCGCCGCTGATAGCGCATGCCCCCATGGCTATCACCCACTTGGGCTCAGCCATCTGGTCGTAGACGCGCTTCACCTGAGGCGCCATCTTCCAGGTCAATGTCCCAGCGGTAATCATCAGGTCGGCTTGGCGGGGTGAGTTACGGATAATTTCCATGCCAAAGCGGGAGAGGTCAAACCGGGAAGCCTCGGTAGCGATAAACTCGAAGGCACAGCAGGCCGGGAAACAGAACACGGGCCACATTGAGGTACGACGCGCCCAGTCGAGCACGGCATCCACCGAGGTGAGCAGGATATTGCGCTCCAACTTCTCGTCCAGCCACCTGTCGGGGTCGGGAATAGGTTCCTGAGAGCGGGCAATAAGCTCGTTTATCGCCCTGCCCTCAACCTTATCCAACTCGCGGCTGGAGTAAACCTCTTCTATTTCCATTCCAAAACCTTCTTCTTCCAGGCGTAGAGATAGCCGATAAAGAGAATAAAGATTAAGACCAGAATCCCGACGAAGCCGAAAAGCCCCAGCCCTTTAAGCTCAACCGCCCAGGGGTAGATAAAGACCACCATCACATCCAGGGTGATGAAGACCAGGGCGTAATAATAGTAGCGGAAATTGAACCTGACCCAAGACTTGCCGATGGTTTCCATGCCGCACTCAAAGGGGGAGTTCTTGACCGGACTGGGATGGTAGGGAACAACCTGCATGAACTTGGGGAATTTGGGCAGGGGGGGAACGAACTTGGTCATAAAGGGGTAATGGGTTTCTAAATACTGCTGAAAGCGGCGGAAGTAGATGGTCAGGCGCGCCGGCAGGCTGAGGGAAAAGGGGATGAGAAGGGTGGTAACAGCAAAGAATATGGCAAACGCCAGCAGCAAACCGATATAGCCATAGTCAGCCAGCAACTATCGTCCCTCTCTTTCCACGGCGGCTAACAGTATAGCATACCAAACCTTTTTGGGGCAAGAGTTTTGGACATTAAAAATAAGATTTTAACTTAGGTAATTTCACCCCCTTATTGACCTAATCCTGATAAACCAATATCATAGTAGGGAGCAAGAAAATGATGCGAGTTATTGCCGGCACCGCTAAGGGCCATCACATTAAAGTACCCCAAGGAACGGGCACCCGCCCGGCCACCGACCTGGTGCGGGGAGCTATATTCTCCATACTGGAGACCTCCGACGCCGACTGGTCGAGGGTGCTTGACCTGTTCTCCGGAAGCGGCTCCCTGGGCATCGAGGCGCTTTCGCGGGGGGCGGGGTGGGTTGACTTCGTCGACCAGGAGCCGAAGTGCTGCCGCATCATCCAGGAAAACCTGGCTAAAACCGGCTTTACCGACCATGCCCATGTTTACTGCCGCAGCGTTGCCAAAGCCCTTGCCTCCCTCGTGGGGGAGTACAGCATCATACTGATTGACCCTCCCTACGCCGATACCTCTATCGGCAGCCTGGTGCAGCAGTTAGCCACCTCTAAATTAGTCGGCAAAGAGACAATAATGGTGGTGACGCACTCCTCCCGCTTCCCCCTGGAAGCCAGCTACCCCCCGCTTAGCGCCATCAAAGAGCGCCGCCACGGTGATAGTTGCATTACAGTCTACCAAAAAGGAGGGTAAGCCTTGACAGTAGCTATTTATCCCGGTAGCTTCGACCCCATAACCAACGGACACCTTGATATCGCCACCAGGGCGGCTAAAGTCTTTGATAAGCTGATTATCGGTGCCTTTGAGACCCCCAACAAGCCCCTTTTATTCACTACCGAAGAGAGGGTGGAACTGATAAGGCAAGCCGTAGCCCACCTGCCCAATGTCGAGGTGGAGTCCTTCGGCGGGCTGACCGTCAATTTCGCCCGGAAGGTAAAAGCGCAGGCTATGGTGCGGGGCTTGAGAATGAGCGCCGACTTTGAGCGGGAATTTGACATGGCCATGATGAACAAGAAGCTCTACCCGAAGCTGGAGTTCGTCTGCCTGATGTCCCGGGTGGAATACCAGTTCCTCAGCTCCAGCCTGCTTAAGGAGGCAGCCAGCCTGGGCGGCGACATTGACGACCTGGTCCCCAAGCACGTTGCCGACGCCCTGAAAAAGAAGTTCCAGGCTAAAGCCTGAAGGCTTAGTGGAAGAAAGAGCGGACGCCGTCGAATTCAGCCGGCAGCAGCGCCAGCACCACCGGCAGGCGGTCCAGCATTATGGTGGCTATGGCCGAATCAGTGATAACCTGAGCCATGCCCAGAAAATGAACCCACATCGCCAGCAGCGCGCCGCAGAAAAGCGCCCCCAGAAATAGACCCGCAACTGCCCCACCGAGGCGGTTGACCCAGCCCAGCATGACCACCTTGGCCACCCAGGTGAGCAGAGCGGCTACTATGGCCGCCGCCGCCAATACAGCCAGCATGATAATAGCAAAGGCGACTCCCTTGGCCACCCCCTCCGAGGAGATGAAGGTGAGGCGTTCGCCCAGGGGGCCGGAGAATTGACCTGCCAGTACCACCCCGACGATTATCCCCGCCAGCAACAGGACTGTCTTTATCAGCCCAAACTTAAGCCCCACTACGACAGCGATAAGCAGGGCTACCAGAATGACAATATCAAGCCAGTTCATAAATCTACCTCACCCGTAGTGCAGGGCGTCAATCGGATTGAGCCTGGCCGCCCTCATTGCCGGATAGATGCCCGACGCCAGACCGATAACCAGCGATACACCGACAGCTATACCAATGTGCACCGGGGACAACGTCGCCTCCAGCGGGAAACCGGCAAAGGTGGCTACAAAGGATATGCCCAGGGACAACAACCAGCCGAAGACAATACCGGCAGCGCCGCCGACCAGGCTGAGCGCCGCCGCCTCAATGAGGAACTGCAGCAGGATGTCCCGGCGCTTGGCGCCGACCGCCTTGCGGATGCCTATCTCCCGGGTGCGTTCGGTGACCGAGACCAGCATGATGTTCATAATGCCGATGCTGGCCACCAGCAGTCCGATACTGGCGATAGCCGCCAGGAATATGGAGACCACGCCGGTTATCTGACTGAAGATGCCTATCATCTGGTCCATGCTGACGATGGCAAAGTCGTTCTTATCACCCTCATCAATACGGTGGCGCTTTATCAGGGTGGTTTCAATATCATATCTGACGTTATCCATCTGCTCCGGGCCATCCACCAGGACCCCGATTGACGCGACGGCGTCTTCGCCGCTGGGGGTGCGCTGGGTAAAGAGCCGGGTCTGGTAGGTGGTTATGGGCACCACCACGATTTCATCCATGCTGAAGCCCATCATACTACCGCCCTTGGCGGCCAGCACGCCGACCACGGTAAAGCGCTTGTCATTGATTTTAACCCTCTGGCCCACCGGGTCTTCATCGCCGAAGAGGTTCTCGGCGGTCGTGCTCCCCAGTACCACCACATTATCCCTCGAGGCCACATTACGTTCGGTAATAAACTGGCCACTGGCCAGCTCATAATTGGACATCGTCTGAAATTCAGCGGTGCTGCCTTCTATCACCGAATTTATCTTTTCACTGCCGTAGGTAATCTCGACAAAGTTTTCGTTGGTCGGGGCTACCCCCAGCACCCCGGGGATGCGGGCGATGGCTTCGCTATCATCCAGGGTAAGATTGGCACCGGCGTAACCGGGGGCCATGCCGGCGCCGCCCGGCGCGTCCGGATTGGTTGGCTGCACGTAGAGCACGTCGGTGCCCAGGTCTTGCAGGGTGGAGGTAACGGCATTTTCCATGCCCCTGCCCCCGGCCATGATGGCGATTACGGCGCCGACCCCGATGATAATACCGAGCATGGTCAGCACCGAGCGCATCTTGTTGGAGAACAGCGACCTGATGGAAATAACTAACGATTCAAAAAATTTCATAGTTTGTCCACCTTCCCGTCGCTGGCTACCTTGCCGTCAAGGAGGCGAATGATACGCTGTGTATGTTCGGCAATTTCCTGTTCATGGGTGACAAGGACCACGGTAATACCATCCTGGTGAAGCTGGCGGAAGATGGAGATAATCTCTTTGGTGGAGGCGCTGTCCAGGTTGCCGGTGGGCTCATCAGCCAGAATCAGGCTGGGACTGTTGACCAGGGCGCGGGCGATAGCCACCCGCTGCTGCTCGCCGCCCGATAGCTCAGTGGGCTTGTGCTTTGCCCTTTTGCCCAGCCCTACCCTCTCCAGGGCCTCCATCGCCTTGATGTGCTTGTAACGACCGCCGCTGTAGACGAGGGGAAGCTCAACGTTGGACAGGGCGGTGGCGCGGGAGAGCAGGTTGAAGTCCTGGAAGACGAAGCCGAATTTTTTGCTCCTCAGCTCGGCTAGCTTATTATCGTTGAGCCGGCTGACATCAATGCCGTCCAGCATATACCGGCCCGAGGTAGGCCGGTCCAGGCAGCCGAGGATATCAAGCAGGGTGGACTTGCCCGAGCCCGAGGCGCCAATGATGGACAGCATCTCCCCCTGCTTGATGGAGATACTTAACCCGTTGAGGGCGTAGACTTCTACCTCGCCCATGCGGTAGATTTTGGTCACGTTTTCCAGCTCAATCAGTTCCATAATTATCTACTTTGCCTAAAAGAAGCTGCCCAGTTCGGTGGTGCCGCGCTTTTCCACGGCTACCATATCGCCTTCGCTAAGCCCCTCTAAAATCTCGGCCTGGAAGCCGTCGCTGACGCCGATAACCACCGCTCTTTGCTCCAGCTCGCCTCCGACGCTGACCCAGACCACGGTATTACCATCTTCGTCACGGCCGATCGCTCGCTCCGGCACCAGCAGGGTATCCTGGCTCTGGGCAATTATAATGTCGGCGGTGGCGCTCATACCCACCATTACCCCGGCATCGGCGGGTATAGTAAGGCTGATGGTGACCTCGTAGAGCACCAGGCCGGCCTGTATCACCGGCACCGGGCTGATTGAGGTTACCGTGCCCTCAAACAGGTCATCGGCAATGGCGTCGACCTCGATAACCACGCCCTGGCCTACCTTTACATCGGGGATATCTATTTCATCAATCTCCGCCTTAAGCTCCAGGCTGGTGGGGGTAATAAAATAGATGACTACCGTCGGCGCCATGGTCGGGGGAGGGATAATATCGCCTTCATCGACATAAATTGCCCCGACGATGCCATCGAAGGGGGCGGTAATGGTCGCTTCGGCTAAATCTTTCTGCGCCTGGGATAAAGCCTGCCGGGCGGCGGCTACCTCCAGCCGCCTTAAGGTTACTTCCGCCGAATCACCGCCGGCCAGCATATCGTCCAGCCGCTGCTCGGCGGCGGCCACATTTACCTCGGCCTGATAGACCTCATTTCCCCAATACTCCATATCTTCAACGGAGTTAGCATCGTCCAGCATAAGTTGGACGTAATTCAGATATTCCTTAGCCTGACTGACCGCCGCCCGGGCGGCATTGATATCGGGCTTGGCGTACACCTGCTGGGTTTTATCCAGATTGTACTCCGCTGTCGACAGGGCCAGCTCGGCCTGGGCTAAAGACAGCTCCAAAATGCCGGTATCCAGCTCAGCCAGCACATCGCCCTGGCTGACTTCATCACCCGCTTCAACATAGACCGCTTCCACCTTGCCGCCGGTGCCGAAGGCCAGGCTGGCATCCTGGGAGACGGTTATATTGCCGCTGCCGCTGACGATGACGTTGAGGTCACCGCGCACCACCTCGACCAGGTCCACATCAGCCGCCCCCTCACCACCCGGTGCCGGGCAGGCTACAGCGCCGACCAGAGCCAGGCATAACAGTGAGGCGGTGATTATCTGCCATAGTTTTATCTTATTTCTTCTCATCGGCTTCCCTCCTGGGAACTTTCACTATCAGCTTTGGATTGTGTTTGGCTTGCCAGCGAGCTTTCGACAGTGGTCAGTTGTTCGCCGACCATTTCTACCAATTGTTTCACGGAATCAGCTTTGAATAAGGTTAACCCCTTCCTCCCAGGCCCTGAAAAAACCAGTAACGTTGCTCCTACCTCTATGTCCAGCTCCTTGCGGGCATGGGCAGGTATAACCACCTGCCCCCTAGAGCCGACTGTCGCTGAGCCGAAACACTTAAATTCATGCCAGCTATCTGTACTGTCCATAATGCCTCCTCTCCTCACAGCAAGAAATGTCTGATTTATATGAAATATAGCATTTCTATGAAAAGTTGTCAAATGTCTGTGGGGAAATTGGTGGGAAGAGTTAACTTCGAGCCCCCTACCCCAGCTCCCTGGCTTTATCGTAGGCGGCCTTGACCGCCCGCTTGACCAGCTCGGTGAACTGTCCCTTTTCAAACTGCTCCAGAGCCCGGGCGGTGGTACCGCCGGGAGAGGTTACCTTTATCCTGAGCTGGGACGGCTCTTCGCCCGACTGCTGGATGAGGCGGCCGGAACCGAGCATGGTCTGCACTACCAGCTTGCGAGCCATGTCCCGGGGCAAGCCAATAGCCGCCGCCGCTTCAATCAGCGACTCGGCCATGAGGAAGAAATAAGCCGGACCGCTGCCGCTGACCGCCGTAGCCATATCGAGATACTTTTCGTCGTTAACGTAAATTTCGACGCCCATCGCCCCCAAAATAGCCCCTACCAGTCCTTTTTGCTCCCCGGTGACCCGGGGGGTAGCCGTCCAGACCGTCATCCCCTCGCCAATCTGGGCGGGGGTGTTGGGCATAGCCCGGGCGATAGCCCCGTGCTGGAGGCCTTTAGATAAATTGTCAATTCTGGCTCCGGCGATGATGGAGAGCACCACCTGACCGGGTTTGAGCTTGCCTTTAAGCTCGGCCATGACCTCGGTCAGAGTCTGGGGCTTGACCGCCAGCACCACTATCTCTTTATCCGAAATAGCCTCCCGGTTGCTGGCCATAGCCGCCACCCCGTATTTCTGCACCAGGGCTTTGCGCCGGGGCTGGCTGACATCGCTGACCCAGATTGCCTCGGGCTTTGCCAGGCCGTCTTCCAGGACCGCCGCCAGCATGGCTTCCCCCATATTGCCGCCGCCGACAAAGGCTATTTTCATATAAAGTGCACCTTATCACTATTATAATACATTTTGGGGTTTCAATCCCAACTTCTCCCCCGTTTTTAACGGTTCTCTTTCTTCCCACCCTCCCACCCTATAGAGGTTAGACCTCTCTTAAACGCTTCTTTAACCCCCCCTGTTAGCGGGCGTTTTACTTCCCACCCTCCCACCCTACAGGGCTGTGCCCTTAATCCTTCGCTTTGTCGGGCGGGGGGAGAAGGGGATGCTCCCTACCCGATGGGAGGGGAGGAGAGAGAGTATAAGAGGCTATGCCTTTTGGGCGGGTGGGTATGGGAAATATGAGAACTGATAAAAAAGGGGGAAGGGTGGTGGGCGGGTAAAGATAAAAAATGGGGGTGGGGTTACTTTACCACCAGATTGACCAGCCGCCCGGGGACATAGACCACCTGGGCAATCTGTTTGCCCTCGGTATGGCTCTTGACCTTCTCGGACTCAAGCGCCAGCTTTCTGGCTTCATCTTCGGTGACCGAGGCCGGCACGGTGAGCCGGTCGCGCAGCTTGCCGTTGACCTGAACCACCAGGGTAATCTCTTCTTCCCTGGCTAATTCCTCGTTCCAGCCGGGCCAGCTCTGATTATGGATGCTGTATTCGTGCCCCGTCCGCTGCCAGAGCTCCTCGGCGAGGTGGGGGGCGGTGGGGGCTAAAAGCAGGAGCAGACTGTCTATCGCCTCTTTCCAGGCGGCGACGCTGACGGCGCCTCCCTCTTTGACTCTGGTAAGGTGGTTGGTGAACTCCATCATAGCGGCGACCATGGTGTTGAGGCGGAGCTTTTCCAAATCCTGGGTGACCTTGCGGACGGTCTGGTGGGTTAAGCGCTCCAGCTCCCGTTCGGCTTTGACCTGACCGCCGGCTGATTCGTCCCACTGATAGCCAGCCAGCACCAGGCCCCAGAGCCGGTTGAGCCAGCGGCTGATGCCGCTGATGCCGCTGTCATCCCACTCGCCGCCCTGCTCCCAGGGGGCGATGAACATCAGATAGGCGCGCACGGCATCGGCGCCCAGCTCGGCGACATAGTCATCGGGGTTGACCACATTGCCCCGCGATTTGCTCATCTTGCGCTTTTCGGCGATGATAATCCCCTGGTTGAACAACCGGGTGAAAGGCTCATCGAAATCGACCAGCCCCATGTCCCGGATAGCCTTGGTGAAGAAGCGGGCGTAGAAGAGGTGCATCACGGCGTGCTCGGCACCGCCGGTATAGAGGTCTACCGGCAACCAGTACTTTACCTTTTCGGGGTCGAAAGCCCCTTTTTCATAATGGGGGCTGGCGTAGCGCAGGAAATACCAAGAGGAGCACATGAAGGTGTCCATGGTATCCGTCTCCCGCTTTGCCGGAGCCCCGCATTTGGGGCAGGTGGTGTTGACAAAGCCTTCGTTGTACTTTAAGGGCGATTCGCCGGTGGGCTTGAACTCGGCGTCTTCGGGGAGTAAAACAGGCAGGTCTGCTTCGGGGACGGGGACCGCGCCGCACTTATCACAGTAAATCATGGGGATGGGCGCCCCCCAGTAGCGCTGGCGGGAGATGAGCCAGTCGCGCAGCTTATAGCTCACCGTGCGCTTGCCCCAGCCCTGCTTCTCCAGAAAATCAGAGACGGATTCGATGCCCTTTTGGCTGGGCAGTTTATCGAACTGCGCCGAGTTAGTCATGGTGCCGGCTTCTATATAAGCTTCGGTTAAATCGGCGCCGTCCCAGCCGGGCGGGGCAATGACCACCCGGATGGGCAGTTTATACTTTTTGGCGAAGGCGAAGTCGCGTTCGTCGTGGGCGGGCACCGCCATCACCGCCCCGGTACCGTAACTTAAAAGCACGTAGTCGGCAATCCAGATGGGCACCTTTTCCCCGTTGAGGCGGTTGGTCACGTAAGCGCCGATGAAGACGCCGTCCTTTTCCCTTTCCGTGGAGAGGCGCTCGATTTCGCTCCGGCGGTGCGATTTGGCGATATAGGCATCGACTTCGGCTTTTTTATCCGGCGCGGTCAGCTTGGCTACCAGCGGGTGCTCCGGCGCCAGCACCATGAAGGTAACGCCGAAAGCAGTATCGGGGCGGGTGGTAAAGACCCTGATTTCCTTTTCTTTAACGGCGGGGTGGTCTAAAGCGAAGGATATCTCGGTGCCAAAGCTCTTGCCAATCCAGTTGCGCTGCATGATTTTTATGCGCTCGGGCCAGTCGACGCCGTCAAACTCTAAAAGCTCATCGGCGTAGCTGGTGATGCGGAAGAACCACTGCTCCAAGTCGCGGCGGACGACCGGGGTCTCGCAGCGTTCGCAGACGCCCTCACCGACCACCTGCTCGTTAGCCAGCACCGTCTGGCACTGGGGACACCAGTTCACCGGCGCCTTGTCCCGGTAAGCCAGCCCTTTTTCGTAGAGCTTTAAGAAGAACCACTGCGTCCACTTGTAGTAGTCGGGCAGGCAGGTGATGACCTCGCGGCTCCAGTCGTAGATAGCGCCGATGCTCTTGAGCTGGCGGCGCATGTTGTCTATGTTCTGCATCGTCCAGGTGAAGGGGTGAATGCCCCGCTTGATGGCGGCGTTTTCGGCGGGCAGGCCGAAGGCGTCGAAGCCCATGGGGTGGAGGACGTTATAGCCCTGCATCCGCTTGTAGCGGGCGTGGACATCCGAGGGCGCCGTGGCATACCAGTGGCCGATGTGGAGGTCGCCGGAGGTGTAGGGGAACATGGTCAGGTCGTACCACTTGGGGCGGGGGTCGTCCTCACTGACCTCGTAAAGCTTATCCTCCGCCCACTTCCGCTGCCACTTCCTTTCTATCTCTTTGGGTTTATAGCTGGTCATTTTACTGGGGCTAATTGTAGCAATAAAGCTGGTGGGGTGCAATGGGTGGGGAAAAAGGGCGGGTGGGTATGGGAAAATAAAGAACCGTTAAAAGTGGGGAGGGGTAAGAAAGGGCTAAAGCCCTTTTACATTTTTTTTAATGCCTTTGGGCTTGTTGAGCAGGTACTTAATGCCCACCGGCGGCCGCTCAAAATTAAACCTGTTAAATACGGACAGGTCTCGCATCTTGACCTCCCATTCCGCTATCAGCCATTACTTTTTATAGACGCCGTACTTCTTGGCAGCTTCCATCATGGCGCGCAGGTTTTCCCCTCTACCCTGGTCCATATAAGCTCCGCCGGTTAGTATATACCCGCCACCCGGGGCGCAGGTCTCGATGAGCTTTC
>Ga0315547_1000197_pt1 | contig 66996 bp, 69 predicted proteins | sample SalMarSW160240MG_2_FD_202542 | JGI IMG/M metagenome (GOLD analysis project Ga0315547, IMG submission 202542) | Salt marsh sediment microbial communities from the Plum Island Ecosystem LTER, Massachusetts, United States - Salt Marsh Sediment SW1601-240 ...
GCCTAAAGTAAATCCATTTTTATGCGAAGGTTGCGGAGCTTGCGAAGTTATATGTCCCCAAAAAGCAATAACTCTTAAACCTGTTCAGAACGGTGAGATTAGGATTAAAAAAACAAAATACGATTTTCCTTTGATTTCTGGACAACTTCTCCCAGGGGAAACTGGTTCTGGCAAAGTAGTCACTGAAATTAAAAAAGAGGCAGAAAAATTCACTTATGAAGTGATGTTAATTGATTCTGCCCCAGGGACTGGTTGTCCGGTGATTGCTTCTTTACAAGATTCAAATTTTGCTATTTTAATCACCGAACCAACGCCTTCGGGATTTAGCGATTTAAAAAGAGTTTTAAAAGTAGTAAATCATTTTAATATTCCTTATGTTTTAGTAATCAACAAGTGGGATATTAATAAAAATTTAAGTACAAAAATAGAAAAATGGACTGGTAAAAAACCTTTGGGCAAGATATCTTATGACAAAGAAATATTTAAAGCCATTGCTAACTTAAAACCAATCTTAGAAACCAATTTGAAGGTTAAAAATGAAATTAAGGAAATTTTTAAAAATCTCAATCAATTATGGTAAGACCAACAAAGCCAAGAAGAGTATCGTTTGAGCCAGATGTAATTTATTTTAAACCAAGAGCCGTTCCTCTTTCAATGTTAAAAGAGGTAGATTTGAGCTTAGCTGAAGTGGAAGCCCTGCGGCTTTGCGATTTGAAAAATTTAGATCAAGCAGAGGCAGCCAAAAAAATAAAAATTTCTCAGAGTACATTGAGCCGAATTTTGATTTCGGCTAGAAAGAAAATTACCGAAGCCTTAATAGAAGGAAAGGCAATCAAGATAAGGAAGACTACAATCCGCCCGCCGCATCCTCCCAAGCTTCGCTTGGGCACCTAAGTCAGAAATAAATTAATTTAGTGAATGTCAACTTTTAAATAAAGAATTTTCAGCGATTTTAAAGATTCTTGACTTTTTTGGCCGAATAGATTAATATCAAATCCAGCAATTTGATAACTTAAGAGGAAAGGGTGTAAGAATGAAAAAAAGGATAGTTTCTGTAAAGGTGTTATAAAAACCAGAGGAGGGTAATATAATGGGGAAAAAACAGAAAGAATCAAAGAGGTACAAGGTTACTTGTTCTGACCCAAGCATAAAGACCTTTATTCAGCTTTGGGAAAAAATAGTAGGCCTGCTTCCGAAGGTTAAGGTCCAGAAAGATGGGTGTGCACCGGAAGGTATAATGCTTGATAAGCTGTGTAGTGCTTTCTGTTTTATAGAGCTAACTAAAGCTCAAGCAGAAAAGCTTACTAAGGGAAACTTTTGTCTGGAGTTAACGAAGGACTAAGCCTTGTATAAGACAAAAACGTCTATCAACCCTGTAACCCCCCTACCACTTTTTTGCGAAAAGTAGTGGGGGGTAATTTTTTTTAGCATTTTAGTCTCGTAGGCTAAAATTCTTTTTCTTTAACTTAGGGATTAAATTTGGTAGGATGATAGAAAAGCCTACGAGGCTCGAACCAGAATCAATTTAGCGGAGCCAATTTGAGTCATATTCAAGGCAGGAGGAGCGAAGTGTGTTATTTACACACGAGCGACGAGTAACACAGAAGATGGCTCAAATTGGCCCGTCCAAAGGGAAGCGAAATAATAGGCCAATTTCTTCGTCACTCCTCCTTGAAGTGTTATCTAACACTCCTTCGTCGTCCTTCCTTGAACTTGACCCATTCTTTCGCTTCTAAACTTGATGCTGATTCGAGTCTCGTAGGCTAATGGTTTAGAAAGTTTAATTCGTGCCCAAAAGGGCCCTTAGCTCAATGGTAGAGCATCGGTTTTGCATACCGAAGGTTACCAGTTCGAATCTGGTAGGGTCCAAAAGCATAACCCTTCCAAGGGAAGATTTCTAAGCAGGGGTTTTTGTTTTCTGAACGTCTTGTTTTCGCTTGGCCCCGGTTCCGAGACGAGGTGCTCTCCTTCTGAAAGAGGTTGAATTGGGGTTGGATTGCGAAATTAGACGTGAGACGTTTAACGTCTCATATTTATTTATAAAGTTTTCCACAGGGCATTGATTTTGGCTTGTGGTATAATAATTGCAAGCGAGGAAGAAAAAGAAAGGTTCATCTTTCTTCTTTGACCGAACGCGTAATTATGCGGCGAAGCCACAATAATTTTAAAAAAGGTCGAGAAAGTAATTTTTAATAATTTACAATTAATATGTTAACTAATTGGTTAACGATAACCAAAGACGCACTCTTAGGTCTTTGGAGAGGTTTTATTGATTTTGTTCCAGAACTTATCGGAGCGCTTGTTGTATTTTTAGTGGGTTGGCTTATTTCTATTGCAGTTGGAAAGTTAATAACTGAAATATTAAGAAAAATAAAGTTTAATCGGATTTTTGAAAAAGGAAGTTGGAAAGGAGCCTTAGAAAAAGCAGAGGTTAAGGTAGACCCTTCGGCTTTTATTGGGGGTATCTTTAAATGGATTTTAATGATTGTCTTCTTATTGGCTGCTGTAGAAATTTTAGGTCTTGCTCAATTTGCTGTTCTTCTTACAAATATTTTGGGTTATTTACCAAATGTAATTGTTGCTGCCTTTATTTTCGTGGTAGCAGTAATTATTGCTGATATTTTAGAAAAAGTAGTTAGAGCAGCAGTAGAAGGAGTGAAAGTAGGATATGGCCGTTTAGTTGGAGCAATTGTTAAGTGGTCAATTTGGGTTTTTGCAATTTTAATAATTCTATATCAGCTTAAGATTGGACAGCCTTTTATGGCAGACCTGTTTAGAGGAATTGTAGCAATGATTGTTATTTCGGTTGGTCTTGCTTTTGGTTTAGGGGGAAGGGACATAGCGACTGAAACTCTTCGAGACTTGAAAGCAAAACTCAAGAAGTAATTAAAAGTATAAATTTAAAAACAGCCCCTTATCACCAAATTTTGGGGGAGGGGTTTTGTTTTAGGCTAAATCATATCTTGAAATTGCACCTGGGAGTAGAATTCACTCTAAGGGGCTTGACAAACATTTTTGCTTTGCTAAAATTAAAAACAGTTAGTTATGAATAGGAATAATAAAGATAAAAAAAATAAAGGAAGCGGTTAAATTTCTAGATTTTTTATTATATGCTTGATAAAGAAAGTCGCTTCCCGAAGCGGTTTTTTATTTACCCTCCTAAATTTTGCAAAACAAAATTTGGGAGAGTGAAGCTGATCGGAAAGTTCTTTGAAAAATTAATTGCGATTATTAATTCTTCACCTTAGCCAACGAGACTCGAACCAGAATCAAATTTAGAAGCGAAAGAATGGGTCAAGTTCAAGAAACGACGACGAAGGAGTGTTAGATAACACTCCGAGGAGGAGTGACGAAGAAATTGGCCCATTATTTCGCTTCCCTTTTGGCGGGCCAATTTGAGCCATCTTCTGCGTTGCTCGTCGCTTATGTGTAAATAACACACTTCGCTCCTCGCGCCTTGAATATGACTCAAATCGGCTCCGCTAAATTGATTCTGGTTCGAGCCTCGTAGGCTTTAGCCAAAGGCGAAGGGTTAAAACCTTCATAAGAAGGAAAAAATAAAATTTTAAGGGCAGATGGTAGATGCCTTGGGATATCGAGGCGATGAAGGACGTAGCGTGGCTGCGATAAGCCTCGGGGAGGTGCTTAGCAACCTTTGATCCGAGGATTTCCGAATGGGGAAACCCGTCCGCCTCAATGGCGGACGACTTGCCTCTATGGCGAGTCGCGAACCCGCTGAAGTGAAACATCTCAGTAAGCGGAGGAAAAGAGAAAAACTTTTTATTCCCTTAGTAGCGGCGAGCGAAAAGGGAAGAGCCCAAACTTACCTTGTGCTTTGCACAAGATAGGGGTTGTAAGGAGATAATGTCGAGCACTCAATTTATTGAGTGCTTGAGGGAGAGCATTTAGATAAAATTTGGTTAGGAGAAACACCCTGGAAAGGGGTACTATAAAGGGTAACAGTCCCGTATCCGAAAATCATTTTATGCTCCTTGTTATCTTGACCCACAGAGGGTCTTTACTTGAGTACCTCGGGAAATGAATACCCTGAGGGAAGCAGGCCGAACTAATCGGCCAAGGCTAAATACTACGATATCCCCGATAGCGAACTAGTACCGTGAGGGAAAGGTGAAAAGCAGGGAGGTAATCCCGGTGAAATAGAACCTGAAACCATTTTGCCCACAAGGAGTCAGAGCTTCGTGTCTCACTATCGTTCGACACTCGCTAATTTTAGAATTTAAGAATTTTAGAATTTCTATTAAATGTTAGAATTTTAAAATTATTAAATTTATTCTTAAATTGTAAAATTATAAAATTATAAATTTCCGTGGCGAGCGGTAGTGAGACACGGAGTGATGGCGTGCCTATTGAAGAATGAGCCAACGACTGTCGTTTAACTTTTTGTCTAAGTGCTTCTGGCACGGAGGCAAAGGGAAACCAAGTGTTAAAAGCGCGTTTCTAAAGTTAGGCGACGACCCGAAGCCAAGCGAGCTTGCCATGGCCAGGGTGAATCCCGACGAAAGTCAGGAGGAGGCCCGAACCCGTGAGCCGTGCAATACTCTGGGATGAGCTGTGGTAAGAAGTAAAAAGCTAATCGAGCTTGGTAATAGCTGGTTCTCCCCGAAATAGCTTTAGGGCTAGCCTAAGCATATATAACCTGCAGGGGTAGAGCACTGAATGGATTATCGTGGGTTTACTCAGGTAGTCCAATCAAACTCCGAATACTGCGGGCATGTGCTTGGAGTTAGACTGTGGGGGCTAAGCTCCATAGTCAAAAGGGAAACAGCCCAGATCTTTATCTAAGGTCCCTAAACTTGAGCTAAGTGTTTTAAAGGAAGTTGAATTCCATAGATAGTTAGGAGGTTAGCTTAGAAGCAGCTATCCTTTAAAAAGTGCGTAATAGCTTACTAATTAAGGAATTCTGCGCCAAAAATTTACGGGACTCAAGCTCAATACCGAAGATAAGATTGAGTACTTAATTCGTTAAGTGCTTGAGGTAGGGGAGCGTTCCTAGTATAGTGAAGCCAAATTGTAAGATTTGGTGGAATACTAGGAAGTGAGAATGTTGGCATGAGTAACCGCAAGGCGAGTGAGATCCTCGCCCACCGAAAGCCTAAGGTTTCCTTGGCAATGGCAATCATCCAAGGGTTAGGCGGTCCTAAGGGAAAGTCGAAAGGCGTACCTGATGGACAGCCGGTTAATATTCCGGCCCCCGAGCATTCAATTCTAAGAAGTGACGGAGTTTAGTAGTTTGGGCAGGTTATTGGATTCCTGTTCTTGGCCTGAGATTTTTCAAGGGCTAAGAGGAAGCTGAATTTCGGTTCAGTGAACTCAAATGAGCAAGCTTCCCAGAAAAACTTTTTAGGAGCTAATTGAGCGCTTGGTCCGTACCGCAAACCAACACAGGTAGGCTGGTGTAAGAGTACCAAGGTGAACGGGTGAAAGCTCCTGAAGGAACTCGGCAAAAAAGCGTCCGTAAGTTCGCAATATGGACTGCCTTCACTTTGCTTGCAAGGTGAAGGCCACAGCGAAAGACCCCCTGGCGACTGTTTATCAAAAACACAGATCCCTGCTAACTCGTAAGAGGATGTATAGGGGTTGAGACCTGACCAGTGCTGGAACGTTAATCTCGCCGGTCCTTATCTTTCTTTATGGTAAGGGCTAAGTGAGTGAAGCGCCAGTAAACGTCGGCGATAACTATAATCGTCCAAAGGTATTTAACGCGATGCCTTTGTAAAACTCGACTATATGCTGGAAACTCTGGTGAATTTGGAGCTACTATAATATAATTATTTAAGGTGTTATTAACCCTTAAATAATATGTCAAGTAAAAATGCTTCCAATGCAGACAATCAGCAGGAAAGGATAAAACTTTGTGGTTGGATTGTAGGATTTGTTGATGGAGAAGGCTCTTTTCTGGTGAATATTTTTAAATCACCAAGAGCAAAATTAGGATGGCAGATATTTCCTGAATTCAATGTTTCGCAAACCAAAAAAGATATTAGCTTGTTAAAAGAACTAAAGAAATTTTTTGGTTGTGGACATATCTATATTCATCGAATAAGAGCGGAACAAGAGAAAAAGTGGGATACCCTTTACAAGTATTGTGTAAGAGCAAGAAACGAATTGGAAGAAAAAATTATTCCCTTTTTTGAAGAATATCCTCCTAGAAGTATTAATAAGAGGAACGACTTTAAGAAATTTGTTAAAGTAGTAAATTTAATGAATGAGGGAAGACATTTAACAGTGGGTGGTATGAGAAGAGTTGCAAGAATAGTAAAAAGTATGAGTCACAGGAAACCATTTTCTTTTTCTGAAACCTCAAAGTTTTTATCATCCTCAGAGGCTATACGTCGAGATTCAAGAACTTTATAGATAAGTTCATGGATAAGATATAGTCCGAGCTTTTGGGCGACCAAAAGAGTCTCTGTTAATTTAGCAGAGGAATAACATAACTGAGCGTAATCCCTTGCCGTGTAAGTTACGGCCCGCATGAAAGGTTTAACGACTAGGGGACTGTCTCCAGGAGTAGCCCGGTGAAAATGCAATACCGGTGAAGATGCCGGTTACCTGCGGCTAGACGGAAAGACCCCGGGAGCTTTACTATAAGTTCCCATTGGGTTATTGTTTTGGATGCGTAGTATAGTGGGTAGGCTTTGAAGCCCTAATTTCGGTTAGGGCGGAGCCGTCAGTGAAATACCCATCTTTCGAAATGGTGATTCTAACCCTCGCCTTTGGCGAGGAGACAGTGGGTACTGGGTAGTTTAAGTGGGGCACTTGCCTCCTAAAAGGTAACGGAGGCGTTTAAAGGTCGGCTAGCTCCGGATGGAAATCGGAGTTGTCGGGCAAAGCCAAAAGCCGGCTTTACTGCAAGGCGTATATGCCACGCAGTTGGGAAACCAGAACTTAGTGAACCGACGGATTTTTATAGAAAATCCGGAGATCATCAGCTAAAAGTTACCCCGGGGATAACAGGTTAGTAGGGCCCGCGAGTCCACATCAACGGCCCTGTTCGACACCTCGATGTCGGCTTAAATAATAAAATTTGGGCCGCTTTCCAAGTAATTGGAATGACAAAATTCAGCTAATAACGGTGGACTCCATTAGTTTTATTTGTTAAAATATACTAATAATGGACAATACCGTGGGAAGTCAAAGAAATTTAAGCCCAAAACAAAAAGAAGTACTAATAGGTACTTTGTTGGGAGATGGAACATTAGAACGGAATGGACGTTATGTGCGTTTAAGAGTTGACCACAGTATAAAACAAGATGCCTATGTTGAGTGGAAATATAAAGTATTTCACAATCTCGCTATTGGAGGAATGAAATATCTATCACGATTAGATGGCAGAAAAAAGAAGAGATATCATCATTGTAAATTTGATACGATTAGCACTCCTTTACTGGATGGATTCCACAGGAAATTTTATCCTAGTGGACAGAAACGAGTACTTAGGAATATTATTGGAATTTTTAAAAAGCCTTTATCGTTAGCAGTTTGGTTTATGGACGATGGTTATAAAAGAAATGATTGCAATGCATTAAGAATAAGTACAGATTCTTTTAATTTTAAAGAGCAGAAGTTATTACTGGAATGTTTAAAACGAAATTTTAAGATAAACGCTAAACTTCATCGAAAAGGAAATTTCTGGAATATTTATATTCCTAGTTCGAATTCAGAGGCAAAAAATTTCTGTAAAATAGTGAAACCATATATTATTCCTGAAATGGAATACAAGATTTCTTTTGACCCCGTAACGACTGAGTTAGTGCTTTAAGCTTAAGTACTGACGAGATAGTGGGTACCTGATAATCAGGGATTTAAACCACTATAAGACGCTGACCCCAAGCTGAGCTTGGGAGATGGTATAGTCTACACTTCAAGTAATTGAAGATTAATGTGCAACGCATCCTGGGGGTGAAGAAGCTCCCAAGGGTTCAGCTGTTCGCTGATTAAAGCGTTACGCGAGCTGGGTTCAGACCGTCGTGAGACAGGTTGGTCCCTATCTACCGCAGGCGTTGAATCTTGAGGGAAGTTGGTCCTAGTACGAGAGGATTGGACTGAACTGACCTCTGGTCTACCAGCTGTTCTGCCAAGAGCACTGCTGGGTAGCTATGTCAGGAAGGGATAAGCGCTGAAAGCATCTAAGCACGAAGCCCCTCCCAAGATTAGGATTCTTAGATTGGTCGTAGACCACGACCTTAATAGGCTGTAAGTGTAAGGACAGTAATGTCTTCAGCTGAGCAGTACTAATAAATCATATTTTTGTTTTTTCCTTTGCCCGACAGGATTCGAACTAACATCAATTTAGCGGAGCGAATTTTATTCAGATTCGAGGCGGGAGGAGTGAAGTGTGTTATTTACACATAGGCGACGAGCAACGCAGAAGCTGGATAAAATTCGCCCGCCCGCAGGGAAGCGAAATAATAGGCCAATTTCTTCGTTACTCCTCCTAGAAGTGTTATCTAACACTCCTTCGTCGTCGTGCCTCGAACTTGACCTATTCTTTCGCTTCTAAACTTGATGGTAGTTCGAATCCTGCCTGGCTTATCTTAAGAAGAATTTTAACCCTTCGCTTTTAGCTAAACCAAAAGTTAATGATCGCTTTACCCTGTTAAATCCCGCAAAGCGAGTGCGAAGCAATTTAACAGGGTGAATTATGAGCACTATAAGGGAGCTATACTGAGAGTGCTCCACCCGATTCCATACCGAACTCGGAAGTGAAATCTCCCAAGGCCGATGATAGTCCTTTTGGGCGAAAGTAGGTAGCTCTCTTATAGTGTTCATAATATTAAGGAAGCCCGTTATTTAACGGGCTTTTGTTTTGATTTAATTTAGAGTAAAATAAAGATAGCAGGCTACCCGTGTAATTAGGGTAATTATGAGACTTTTTTCTAAAAAAAGTAAATTTTCGCAAAAAAATAAATTTTTGCTGGGAGTTCTTATAATAATTTTGTTTGTTTTGGTATTAAATTTTTTTCAAAAAGAAGTAAAAACTTTTTTTTACACAATATCTTCTCCTCTCCAAGAATCTCTCTGGGGAATAGGGGATAGGGCATCTGATTTTTGCCGGGGAATTGTTGAGATTAAAGAGATAAAAAACAAAGCAAATGAACTTTGTCTTAAAAACCAACGACTACTGGCAGAAATCGCCATTTTAAGCCAACTAAAAAAAGAAAATAAAATTTTAAGGGAAGCTTTAGGAATTAATCTCCAAAAAGATTTTAAATTAACTTTAGCCGAAGTAATTGGAAAAGATATTTCTCAAGATTTTATTTTGATTAATAAAGGATCTGAAGATGGTATTTTAGAAAAAATGCCGGTAATTACTCAACAAAAATCTTTGGTAGGAAAAATTAGTGAGGTTTATAAAAATTTTTCAAAAGTGATGTTAGTTTCTAACAAAAAATGCGCTTTTGATGCTAAAATCCAAGAAAAAAATATTTCCGGGTTAGTAAAAGGAAAAGGAAATTTTAAAATTTTACTTGATTTTGTTCCTCAAAATGAAAAAATTTCTCAAGAAGATATTGTAATAACCAGCAGCTTGGGAGGACTTTTTCCAGCCGGACTTTTGGTTGGGCAAATAGAGGAAGTTAAAAAAAGCGATATTGAACCCTTTCAACAAGTCAAAATTAAACCCATATTTAATATTAAGGAAATAAATTTTTTATTTGTAATTACAGAATATTAAAACAGCGAACATTCTTTATTGTTCATTGTTCGTTAATTAAAATTCAATGTCTATAAAAAGAGCCATAGCTTTAATTATACTTTTCTATTTTTTGGCCTTGTTACAAACTAGTTTTTTGGTTCATTTTAATATGGGGCGGTGGCTGGGTTGGACCCCAAATCTTATATTTATTTTAGTGATTTTTTGGAGTCTTTTTGGGAAATCAGAAGATTTTTTAGGAGTATTTAATGCTTTAATTGGAGGATTTTTTTTAGACGTCTTTTCAAATAGAATAATTGGATTTAATATTTTAATTTTACTGGCAATAGTCCTTTTTATAAAATTAGTTTTCAAAAAATATGTTCGGATTCCGACTCTCAAAAAAACTTAAAAAGAAAGCGAACATAGAACCGCAAGAAATTTTCTTAGACAAGTTAGCTCAAAAAAGAGAGATAGAGCTTGGCATCTCAGAGAAAAAATTAGAAGTCCCTTTATCAAAAAGAATTCTTCAGGGGTTTTTAATTTTTATTACAATTTTAATCCTTGCTTTTTTGGCTAAAACCTTTCATCTTCAGATTTTAGAGCACAAGAAATTTTTAGCCCTGGCTGAAGGAAATAAATTTATTGTTCATTCAATCCAGGCTTCCAGAGGGGTAATTTATGATTCTAAAGGGGAACAATTAGTTTTTAATAAACCGAATTATGATTTATTTTTTGATAAAGGAAAATTTCCTCAATTTAGTTCTGAAGATTTAAAAGAGGTTTCTAAAATCCTTGAAGAAAACCCCGAGGATTTAGAAGAGAAGATTAACCAAGAAAAAAATCAAATAGTTTTAATTTCAGAAAATCTTGACTACCAAACCTTAATTTTACTTGAAGCAAGGATTGCTGATTTCCCGGGTTTTTTAATTGAGAAAAACGCGGTCCGAGATTATAAAAATGGTAAAACTTTCGCTCATATCATTGGTTATACTGGAAAAATAAAGGCTCAAGAATTAAAGGAATCTCCTGAAATTTATACAAATTATGATTATGTCGGAAGGACTGGCCTGGAAAAATCTTATGAAAATATCTTAAGGAAAAATTCAGGAAAACTTCAAATTGAAAAAGACGCTTTTGGTAACCAGATGTCAAACGAAGTAGTATCTTTGCCTGAATCCGGAAAAAGTTTAGTTTTATGGTTAGATTCTCAATTACAGGAAAAAATTGAACAGGAGTTAGAAAAAACTCTTCAAAACATTGAAGCTAATGGAGCAGTGGGGATAGCTTTAAATCCTAAAACCGGCGGAGTAATGGCTTTAGTCGCTCTTCCCGGTTTTGATAATAATCTATTCAATAAAGGAGCTGATCCCCAAGCCCTTAAAGATCTTTTGGAGGATAAAAATGAGGAAGAATATTTTTTCAATCGAGCGATTAGCGGAACATATCCTACTGGTTCAACCATCAAACCCTTGATTGCCTCATCTGCCCTGGAAGAGAAAATAATTTCGCCTTTAAAAAAAATCAATTGTAAAGGGAAAATTATTATTCCCCATTCATATGATCCAGAAAGTTTTACTGAAAAACAAGATTGGACAATCCATGGTTGGACCGATATGAGAAAAGCAATTGCTGAATCCTGTAATGTTTATTTCTATACAATCGGAGGAGGTTATCAAGACCAGAAAGGATTAGGTCCTTCAACAATGAAAAAATATCTTGAGCTTTTTGGTTGGGGAAATAAAACTGGAATTGGCCTACCCGGAGAAAGCAAGGGATTAATTCCTGAACCTCAATGGAAAAAAGAAGTAAAATCAGAATATTGGTGGGACGGCGATACTTATAATCTTTCTATCGGTCAGGGAGATATTTTAGTTACTCCGCTTCAGGTAGCTGCTGCTTTTGTGGCTATAGCTAACCGAGGAACACTTTACAAGCCGAAAATTGCCAAACAAATCGTGGATGAAGAAAAAAATTTAATTGAAGAAATTAAACCCGAAATTTTAAGAGAAAATTTTATTGCTCCAGAAAATTTAGAAATTGTCAGAGAAGGAATGAGACAGGCAGTCACCGGAGAGGAAAGCCCCCATGCTACAGCTACTTTATTCAATTCTTTACCGATTAAAACTGCTGCCAAAACCGGAAGCGCCCAAACTTCAAGAGCTCATTATTACCACACCTGGGTAACCGTTTTTGCTCCCTATGAAAATCCCCAAATTGTTTTAACAATAATGATAGAAAATGTTAAAGATATTCAGGGAGCTGTCCTGCCAGTTGCCAGAGAAGTATTAAATTGGTATTTTACAAGGTAGGTGATAAGTGATACCTAATTTTTATGGACAAAAAATTAGAAGACAAATTTAAACTAACAAAAAGCGGTGAAATCAGAACCCGTTTTGCTCCCTCTCCAACTGGTTTTTTACATATTGGTACTGTTAGAACCGCTCTTTTCAATTATCTTTTTGCTAAAAAATATCAGGGGAGATTTGTTCTAAGAATAGAGGACACAGATATTGAAAGGTCTAAGCCCTGGTTTGAAAAAGATATTATTGAAAATTTAAAATGGTTAGGAATTGAATGGGATGAAGGACCAATAGAGGAAAGTCAAAAGTATATTGGGAATTATGGGCCTTATAGACAGAGTGAGAGAAAAGATATTTATAGAGAATATTTAGAAAAACTTTTGAGAGAGGAAAAGGCCTATTATTGTTTTTGTGCAGAAGAGGAACTAGAAGCTAAAAAACAGTATCAAATGAGTATAGGTAAACCTCCCCGATATAATGGAAAATGTGCTAAACTTTCTCCAGAAGAGGTGAAAAAAAATTTAAGAGAAGGAAAAAAATATGTTATTAGATTTAAAGTTCCTTCAAAATTAGTAAAATTTAATGATTTAGTCAGGAAAGAGGTGGAATTTGATACAAATTTAATTAGTGATTTTGTTATTGCCAAAGATTTAGATACCGCTTTATATAATTTTACGGCCACAATAGATGATTTCGAAATGAAGATTACTCAGGTAATCAGAGGAGAAGACCATTTACCAAATACTCCAAAACAAATTTTAATACAAGAAACTTTTGAATTCCCTCATCCGGAATACGCCCATTTACCATTAATCTTGGGACCGGATAGAAGTAAATTAAGCAAAAGACAGGGAGCAGTTGCGGTGGATGAATATAAAAAAATGGGTTATTTGCCAGAAGCTCTAATTAATTTCTTATCTTTTCTGGGGTGGAATCCAGGAACTGAAAGAGAAATTTATTTCCTATCTTCATTAATTAAAGAGTTTTCTCTTGAAAAAGTCCAAAAAGGAGGAGCAATTTTCAATATTAAGAAATTGGATTCTTTAAATGGATTTTATATTCGTCAGAAATCTCCGGAGAAATTAACAGAATTGTCCATTCCTTATTTAATTCAAGAAGGGTTGATAACACCGGTATTTAAAACAGAGCAATACCCACCTGCCTACGGAGGTTCATTAATTTCTCAAGTTTACAAAATTCCCAAGACAGGCCAGGAGGTAAAGTTTGATTTTCTTAAAAAAGTAGTTAGTATTTATCAAGAAAGATTGAAAAAACTTTCAGAAATTGCCGAGTTAACAGATTTCTTTTTTAAAGAAAAATTGGATTATCCCAAAGAACTTCTTCAATGGAAAGATATGTCTGATCAAGAAATCCAAAACTCCCTTGACAATCTAACAAATTTATTGTCTAAAATAAAAGCTGACAATTGGGAGAAAAATAACTTAGAAAAGGTTCTAAGTCTTGAGGCGAAAAAGTTTGGAGCAGGCTTGCCCGCCGAAGCCCAAAGGGCGAAGGCAGGAGATAGGGGATACCTTCTCTGGCCCCTCCGAGTGGCTCTAACCGGCAAAGAGGCCTCAGCCGGCCCATTTGAAATCGCGGAAATCATGGGCAAACAAAAAACCCTCGCCTGCCTAAAACAGGCTAGGGGACTATTATGAGATATCTAATTTTTATCTTAATAATTGGTGTTTTAGTTTTGGGTTTTCCTTTGCAAGCGATGGCAGACCCTATTAGAAATGAGATTTCTAACGGGTCTAACGGAGCGGAACAGAGGAGAGAACCATTAGAAAAATTCTGGCAAGGGGTCTTAGAATTTTGGCAAAAAATGATAGACTGGTTCAAAAACCTTTGGTATTCCTACGTTTTGCCTTGGCTCCAAAATATTTGGCAGAAAATTGATTCCTTTTTAGAAAAAGAGGTTGAAAAAAGAAAACCAGAAATAAAAGAAGAATTTGAAAAAGAAAAACAAGAAATGAAAGAAGACATACCAGAAGTTAGCAAATCCCTCTGGCAAAGATTGAAGGAATTGATAAGATAAGCCCGACAGGATTCAAATTTGAGGAGGAGTAACGAAGAAATTGGCCTATTCTTTCACTTCCCTTATCTAATATCTAATTTCAGTAGGGAATAGGGATTTTTACACTTGACAGAGGCCTTTAGACCCCTTAATATAAATATAAAGGATGTCGCACAATAACCCTTAAGCGAAATCTTATATGAGCCCCTCTTATGAAAAAATCAAACAAACCAATTATAAAACATATCCCCGACTTTTTAGATTATTGTGAAGTAGAAAAGGGATTATCAGATAATACTCAAAAGAATTATCAGCACTATTTAAATAAGTTCACTTTTTGGCTGGAGAAAAATAATAAAAAAAATTTAAAACCCTATCAATTAACATCAGAAAATGTCTGGAAGTATCGTCTTTTCTTATCACGGAATATAAATCCTAAAACAGGCAAATCTTTGAAGAAAACTACTCAGAATTACTATTTAATCGCCCTAAGAGCCCTTCTGAGCTATTTTACAACAAAAGACATAATATCCCTCCCCTCAGATAAAATAAGGCTTCCCAAGGATGCGAGAAAGGAAAAAACTGTAAAATTCTTGAATTTAGAGCAAATTGAGAAGCTTTTATTAGCTCCTGACACCAAAAATAAAATTGGCTTAAGAAATAGAACTATTTTGGAAACCTTGTTCTCGACTGGTTTTCGAGTAGCCGAATTAGTGGCTCTAAATCGTGAACAATTTGCAAATATAAAAAATAAAAAAGATTATGAACTTAGTATAATTGGCAAAGGTGGTTATCCCAGGACTGTTTATTTTTCAGAAAGAGCTTTATCCTGGCTCAAGAGATATTTAGAAACTCGTGAGGACAAAGAAAAACCATTGTTTATCAACTATAGATATAGAGTAAAAAAAGATGCTGAGACTCGTTTAACACCTCGCTCAATAGAACGGATAGTTAAAAATTATACAATTAAAACAGGGATTCCATTCTTTACTACTCCCCATATTATTCGTCATTCTTATGCTACTGATTTACTAACCCAAGGCGTAGATCTGCGCACTATTCAGGAACTTATGGGTCATAGAAGTATTACCAGCACCCAAATTTACACTCATGTCACAAACAAAAGATTACGCGATATCCACCGCAAATTCCACAGTGGCAAAGAATTAAAGGAATAAGCCCTGTCGGGCAAACCCTCACTACCAAATTTTTGGTGTGGGCTAAAAAACCGTTAGGTTCTATCCCCTAACGGTTTTTAGTTTCTAATTAAATGTCGCACAATCTAAGGAGTTCAGCTCCTTTTATTTAAAGATATTATTAAATTCTTTGGGTGTCAAAGCCTGCTTGGCATCAGATTTAGCGATTTTGGGGTTGTAGTGAACTTCCACCATTACTCCATCGAGCCCTGCTGCCTGAGAGGCTTTAACTAAGGGTTTAATTAAATCAGGATTTCCAGTAGCATGGGAAGGGTCAATAATAACCGGAAAATTTGATATTTTACGGACCAATATCGCTCCTGCTAAGTCCAGAGTAAAACGGGTGCTGGTTTCAAAAGTTCTAATTCCCCTTTCGCATAAAACAATTTGTTTATTGCCTTCAGCTAAAATATAATCTGCCGCGCCTAACCATTCTTCAATTTTAGCGGCAAGACCTCTTTTCAGTAAAACTGGTTTTCTACTCTTCCCTACTTCTTTCAATAAAGCATAATTTTGCATATTCCGGGCTCCAATTTGGAGCATATCTGTAAAGCTTGCTACCAGTTCTACATCTCGAGTATCCATTACCTCTGTTACAGTAGAAACCTTCAATTTTTCACTCACTTTCTTTAAAATCTTTAAACCCCTCTCCCCTATTCCCTGAAAACTTGTTGGATGAGTTCGGGGTTTAAAAGCTCCCCCTCGTAAAATATCAATATTTTCCCTAATCGCCTGGGCTGTTTTTAATAATTGCTCTTCAGATTCAATTGCACAGGGGCCTCCAATTATGCAAAATCCTTTGCCAATCTCTATATCCCCTACTTTTACAATATTGGTATGTTTTCTCATATTATATTTAATTTAATTAAATACTTTCTACAATTTCAATATTTTTTTTAATAATTTTTTCTTCCTGGTTTTCTTTAACTAATGAACAAAGTGTTGCTTGCTGGTTTATATTCTTTATTATTTTAAAATCAAACTGGGTCTTTTAATACTTTAACTATCACTTTTCGGGTTCTTGGTCCATCTAATTCAACTAAAAAGATTTGCTGCCAGGTTCCATGAATTAATTTATTATTTTCAATGACTAAAGTTTTTCCTTGACCAACTAATCCCGAAAGGATATGAGAATCAGCGTTATTATCAATTTGATTGTGGAGAAAATAAAATCCGGAAACTATTTTTTCTAAAACTTTTAACCAGTCTTCTTTCAAACCCGACTCATTTTCAGTTAACAAAACAGCGGCTGTTGAATGAGGAACAAAAATCAGAACCAAGCCATTTTTAACTTGGATTTCTCTGATTATCTCCCCTACTCTATCAGTAATATCAATTAACTGATACCTATCTTTAGTTGAGATATTAAATTCTTTGAGCATATTTAAAAGTCTTCAATTTCAAAAATTTTGTTTCTTTGTCTAACCCCTTTAATTAATTTTATTTTTGATGCTGAAACTTTAAAATATAAGGACAAAACTTCAACCACTGCCCTATTTGCTAAACCTTTTATTGGCTTTGCTTTAACTCTAACCTCAAAACTATCTTCTGATTTTTTGATTATCTTTTCCTTTTTTGAAGCCGGGAAAACTTTAACTTTAATTAACATTTTTGTATTTAAGCACTAAATAAAAAGCCGGAACCTCTAAAATCAACCCAAAAATGTCTTCTGGATCTACATTATTTTCTTCTCCCTTGTCGTTTTCTCATTATTATTAGTCTCTTCCTCGCTATCGCTTTCTTCAATATCTACTTCTTTCTTTATTTCTTCAAATTCATTCTCAATAGTTTTGAGTCGCTCTCTACTGGCTTTAATAAGGGCCGCTGCTTCTTTTACTTTTTTCAGACCCTCTTCGATATCAATCTCTTCTTGACCTTCAAGCCAGTCAGTGATTTCGGAAAGTCGCTTTAGATTACTACTTAGATTTTTAATGTTTGGCTTTTCTTCAGTCATTTTTATTAATTATATTAATATTTTTTACTTCAGAAAGAATTGTGCCGTCTACTACGCGAATATCTATATCTTCTCCTAATTTAGTATTTCGTATACTTCTAACTATCTTACCATTACATCGCGCGATACTGTACCCAAGTTTAAGTTGCCGTTCAGGATTATTTAGACAAACAATTTTATCAGAATGCTCTAATTGCTGGTTGATTATTGATAATAATGATTTAAATCCAAAAATAGATTTCTTCCACGAATTCTTTAGATTAATTTTACCATTTTTGAAAGCATTTTTGAATTTTTGGAAAGAAATCTTTAGCGCGGTTTCAATTTCTCTATATTTATTAAAGATTAAATCCTTTATCCCTTGAATTGTATCTGCTGATTGACTTATCAATGAATCGGCATTTTCCAATACATCATCGCAAGAGCTAATAATATTTCTTTTATATCCCTCCAATAATAAAGCAGCTTGTTTCCAGGATTCGGTAAGGACAGTCGCAGCAATGCTGGGAGTAGAAACTGAAAGATCCGCGGCTAATGCCATAAGAGGGACATTTTTATGGTGACCAATAGCGGCAATCACCGGAACAGGAAAATCAACCACTTCTTTAACCAATAATTCATTGTTGAACGCCATCATTGATTCTAAAGAACCACCGCCCCTCATAATTACCAATGTTTCAATATTTTGCTTCTTAAATGTTCTGATTGATAATAAAAGGTCAGCGACCGCCGTTTGTCCATCAACACGAGAATCTATCATTTTTACCTTAAATCCAAACTTACCTAAATTATTTGAAAAATCTGCAATAACTGTGCCCCCTTTTAAGGAAGTAATTACTCCAATTTTTTGCGGATAAGATAGGATAGGCCTTTTTCTTGCTTCTTCGAAAATTCCCTCTTTGGTTAATTTTTGTTTCAATTTTTCGTATTCTTTTTTTAAAATTCCCTCTCCGGAATATTCAATTGTTTCTGCTATAAAAGCAAATCCATACTTTGAATGTACATTGGGACATCCGAAAGCAACAATTTTAATCCCCTCTTTCAACTCAATACCATAAATGTCATATCTAGATTTCCAGATTATACATTTTATTATACTTCCATCTTTTTTGTCTTTCAGATAAAAATAAACGTGGCCGGTAGGACCAAAATTAACTTCGCTAATTTCTCCTATAATTTTCGCCCTAAAATCTTTCAATCCCTGATTTACAATTTTGATATAATCCGAAACAGAAAAAATCTTCTCAGTTTTCTGTTGATATTTTTCTTTCATAAATTTTACTCCCTTTTTCGTCTGTTGAAGCCAGACTTCAACAGACCTTTAGAACAGAGTTGGCCCCATTTTTCGTTATTCTATTTTACAACATTTCAAAAATTAGTAAAACACTTGTGGGACATCAGAACCTACCAATTTAATCATCTTTAATCATCGCCATAATTGATAATTTTATATCTCTATTCTGCCAAAAAAATCGTCTTTTTGACGATTTTTAATTCCCTCATCCCCAAAGCGAATGCTTTTTTATAATAACATTTTTAAGCTCTAAAACAAAAAAAGAGCAGTGTGAACTGCTCTTTAGAAAAGAACTTCTTTGAGGGATTCGGGAATCCATTCCCTAGAGGGGTGCGTTTGGAACCATTGAGAGGGAGGTTGCAAAACGCTCCGTTCCTAGGCCGCCCCTCGCGACTCTCTCGGACAATGACTCAGGATTTGTGAGGCACCTCCTCGAGCCCAAGACTTTTCTTGAGTTCTCGGATGTACTCTTCCAGGAACCCCTGAGCCAAGCCCTTTGCTCCCCAGAGATTCGCTCTCCGGAGCTTCGCCCCAGTGAGACTCGCCCCTCCGAGATCAGCCCCAGATAGGTTAGCCCTAGAGAGGTCAGTACTAGAGAAGTCAGTCTCAACGAGGTCAGTCCTAGAGAGGTTAGCCCCAGAGAGGTCAGCCCCAGAGAGGTCAGCCCCAGAGAGGTTAGCCCCAGAGAGGTTAGCCCCAGAGAGATTAGCCCCAAAGAGGGCAGCCTCAACGAGGTCAGCCCCAGAGAGGTTAGCCCCAGAGAGGTTAGCCCTAGAGAGGTTAGCCCTAAAGAGGTTAGCCCCAGAGAGGTTAGCCCCAGAGAGGGCAGCCTCAACGAGGTCAACCCCAGAGAGGTTAGCCCCAGAGAGGTCAGCCCTAGAGAGGTTAGCCCCAGAGAGGCTAGCTTTAGAGAGGTCAACCCCAGAGAGGTTAGCCCCAGAGAGGTCAGCCCTAAAGAGGTTAGCCAGAGAGAAGATTGGGCTTTCCTCAAGGTGCTCCTTTCGGTAGAGGTTGAATTTCTCTACCGAAGAAAGCAAAAGCTTTTTCCATTCTTCTTTCGTCATTACTTTCACCCCCTTTCGCTCCTTTAAGTCTTACTCTGCTCTGAAATCTTTATCTTCCCTCTCTGCGACAAAGATCCCATTTCAAAGCTTAAAGGTTGATATGGTGTTGTGAAGAACTTGGTTTTTACCTTTACGCTTATATTATACTATACCCAGATATTTTGTCAATATCTTGTTGTCTTCCAGATAAAATGTTCTGATGTAATTTTCAGAACCAAATGTAATTCTGAACTCTAAGGATCGTTTCAATAAAAAGAAAAAACTGATAAAGTTGAAGTCAGACTTCAACAGACCCTTAGAATAGAGTTGGCCCCATTTTTCGTTCCGACTACTCTGGTTGAAGCGCTCCCATTGTGTAATTATTCATTGAGTTCCACAACATAAAATTTGCGGCGTCTTCGGCAATGGCAATATTATAATCCCAGGCCTCTTTTGCCACTGGATCAATCCAGACCAGTCCCGATTTGTCCAGCCATAAGCAAGATTTATTTGATTTTTTATGAATTGCCAAATCTGGTCTAACTAAAGCTAAAACTGAGTCTTGGAAAACAGTAATTCTGGCAATCGCATATATTCCTTCTTTGTGAAATCTCTCCAAAAATTCCTCGATATCTGGAATTAATATCCTTTCAGCGCCATATTTAGCGGCTTCCGGCACATCGGTGTTATAAGCAATAAATCCTGACCAATCTTTAATATCTATTACTACGGCATTAATTTCAGTAGTTTTTGCTATTTCAATTGCTTTTTCAACTCGACTTTCGGTGGCAGCCGACCAACTTGTTAAGTAAATAGCTTTTATTATTTCCGGTGGTTGAACGATTAATTCTTGAGGTTCGGTATTATTGGTAACGGTGACAGGGAGAGTTTCGGTAACCCTGGCAGGGAAAAACACGTCCTTGTTCCCCTTTTCAAGCAGGAAGATGGGTTTTTAAAAAAAATAAAAAAAATCCCGATAATTATCAGTATTGTCAAAATTAAAAAAAATACGATACCGTGTTTTGTCAGCTCCATACAGTTTACTATTTATTCTACCAAAAAAACCGCCTCCCTGGCGATATTAAATAAAAATTACCCAGCGGTGGACTTTTTGTTTTCTATAAAAATTCAGAGTTGATACCGTTTTCCTAAAATTATCAATTACCACTTTATTCTAATAAAATCTTTGCCTCTTTAATTAATGGATAAAAGCGTTGGGCTGATATTCTAAATTTTTTAGCAAATCTTTGAGGATTAATCTTCAAGGCATCTTTTGCTAACATTATTTTTTCTGAAACAAAAATCTCTTTTAAGCGACCCTTGAGAGAAGGAAGAATAGTAATCGGATAAAGTTTCTCTTTTTCTATTAAATATTCTAATCCTTCTTTTGGGGGGCACTTCCATCCCAGAAAATTGACCTTCATACAATATAAATAATCTAAAGCTCTGTTGGTAAATTTGGTATTAGTAACCATCATTGTTTTTATTGCAGAATTTTTGTATTTTTTGGCTCTAAAATGGGAACCGTTTAAAATATCCAGAAAACGAGCATAGTTTGTTAAAGCATCCGATGAATGCACCCGGTCTCCAAAAAGATTTCGATATTTACATTCTCCAATATATATCAAATTTTCTTTCTCGGCTATAAAATCTATTTCATAACTACGAATACAACGACCGGGCAGATACCGATTAATTTTCACTTTATAACCTAAACTTTTTAAAATTTCTCCAATATATTTCTCAAACGGAAAACCAGTGGGACCCAATCTCCTCATTCCCTCCTTTAAATCAAATCTTAAGGCAACTTTAGGAGATTTTCTCTGAAGCAATTCTTTTATCCTCTTGAAAATCTTTGAGGTTTTAATTCCGGCATAGGCCTCTTTTTTGATGATTCTGGCAATATCTTGAGCCAATTCTTTAGGAGCCCCGCTCCTTCTGGCTGAATCATACACTTTTTGAAAAGAAAAAGGTTCTTTCTCTCCGTTTGAATTTATAACATATGAAGAGGTCATATTTCATCCAGAATCTTTATCTCATCAAATACTAAAACCTGGCGTTTGCGACATCTAATTCGCTAGATTTTCCCTCTTTCTTTTTGCTAAAAATAAAGATATAAAGAATCTCTAAAATAGCTAAGGTATTAACCACTAAAAGAGCGATAAACCACCATTTATGGCCTTTTTTAGCTGCTTTCCACAAAGCAACTCCTTTCCAGGGAATAGCCCAGACAACAGCTAACCAAATAACCCATTGATTTCCCAATAAAAATTCTTCCATAAATTTTACCTGCCCCGTAGTCCCGCCTAAATTTCGAAGAAACTTTGGCGGGGACTACCAGGGTCTCCTTGCCTCACACCAAAATTTGGTAGTGATGGGTCAATTAACTTTTCGACCTTTTGTTTGGCTTGGTTTAAAAGTTTTCTGCCAAAATTTTCTGCTTTTTTTAAATCTTCTTCATTTGGTTTCCTTCTATTAAAAATCTTAGGCCCAATATCGCCAAAAATACTGCTTAAACCCCTACAAGAAAAACCGCCGAGAAATTCAATATTTTTAGCTTCTAACCTTTCTTTTATAATTCTAAGAGTTCTTCTATCCCCTATCATGTGCATAGTGCAAAAACCGGCTCCTTTTTTACCCGATAAATCGGGTAACTTTTTCAGGAATTCTTTTATTGGTTTCGCCGGAGCTAAAGCGTGAACCGGAGTTCCTATATATATTAAACTATAATCAGAGACATTTTCCGGATTTACTTCCTCCACTCTTTTTAATTCTGCTTCTGAACCTCTGGCAATCGCCTTAGCCGCTTTTTCAGTATTTCCGCTTTTTGAATAATATACCACCAAAGATTTCATATCTCTATTCTACCAGAAAATCGCCCTCTTGGCGATTTTTACTTTGCCTGCCTGCCTGCGGCAGGCTTGATTTTAAAAATCAGAGTTGACACTATTTTTTCTCTTTGCCTAAAATTGCCTGCCTCACCGTAGCTTTAGCGAAGACGGGATTGGTTTAACCTTTTTGATCTTCAATGATTTTTTTTAATTGAACGGTCAAAAGTCTTCTCTGCTTCTTTTGAGAAAAAGCAAGCCGGGAGTTCTACTCTCTCCCAATGATATTTTATACACTCACAGCAAATCCCTTTTTTATCGCACCCAGGATAAGTACAAGGGCAATTCTTTAAATTTTCTTCCTTTCTACATTCCATAATTTTGTTCCTCGTTTTTAACTTGAGCTAAAATGGTACCCACTATGCCAACTAAAAATCCTATTGGGCAAACACAAATTGCAATAATAAAAAATGCTGCATGAAGAGCCTCTATTAAATAGTTCAATACAATGATGTGGTTAGTTATTGTGCTCAAAGCATAAAAGGCATTATGTAGAAAAACAAAAACAAAAAATCCGGTAGCTGAAGCTCCTGTTAACATTAAAAACTTTTTTAACTTGCCCGTTGCCTTTTCTTTCGAAGTTAAAACTAACAAGGTTATACCCAATAAACTAAAGAAAACCATCGGTATTAAAAACAATTTAGAGCCCCTGAGTGAATCTCTAAATGCCGGAATGAAAAATTGCCCAAGAATAACTAGGAAAACTCCCACCAATGCCCAGAACGTCGCTACTGTAGATTTTTTTACAAATAGTTTTGAATTTGATTTATCCATAAATTTTAGTTTCTTCCCTGAGCCAGTCTAAGGGCTCAATTAATTTTCCGGTTTTGAATTAAAAACAGAACTGATCCCATTTTTGCTATTTTCTTAATCGGCTGCCATCTTAATGTTTTCAATAATTACATCATCAATCGGACGATCGGAGTCCTCTGTAGCAACATTCTCCATGTTCCTGACAACATCCATTCCCTCTATTATCTTGCCGAAAACAGTATGCTTGGTATCAAGAAAATTATTATCAGCAGTATTTATAAAAAACTGGCTGCCGTTAGTATCTGGCCCGGCATTGGCCATAGAAATCGTGCCAACAATATTGTGATTATTTGAATGAATTTCGTCAGCAAAAGCATAGCCCGGTCCGCCTGTCCCCCATCTATTTTTAAGAGAATCATCTTTAGTCAAAGGATCGCCGCCCTGAATCATAAAGTCCTTAAGAACCCGATGGAACTTTGTGCCGTTATAAAAATCCGACTCAACAAGCTTTACAAAGTTCTCTACTGTTTTTGGCGCGTCAGATGAGAAAAGCTCTATTTTAATCTCGCCAAAATTTGTCTGCATTATTGCAATCATATTATTATTAGGCGGAGCTACATTATTATTGCCCGTTAACTCTTCTTCGTTTTCTTCTGCAGATTTTTCTTCTTTATCTTGAACAAGAAAAAAATAACCCCCCAAAATTAAAATTACTATTATTATTGATATTATTAATGAGATATAAACTTTATTCATAAATTTTGATCATTTTTTAATTTAATATAATCAATCCACCAGCCCAAAGATTTCACCGAGCTTTCCAGATTTGCCGCATCTGTTATTACCAGAACCTTTCCTTTTAAATATTTTTCAATCATAATTTTCCTTCTTTTATTCTACTTTTCCGATTTCTTTCCTGTAACGGCAAAAATAGCAATCCTCTGAACTTTCGGGTATATCCCCGCTCATTAAACATTTATGAATATCTAAAACAGTATTTTCTATCCAATCATCATTGCCTTTATATGGTATTAATTTAACATCAAACTCTATTTTTTTATCAAAGGCCTCTTTATCTGTAATTCCATTACAATATACAAAATAGCCCGTTTCAGACACTTTAAAACCGTTCTTCCTAAAAAGCCATTGATAAACCTCCATTTGTCGTTTATAGCTTATCTGCCAATCAGCATCTAAAGAAACTTCTCCATTTTTTGAGGTTGCTTTGTAATCTACAACAATAAGTTCTCCCGCTGGATTAATCCAAACATCGTCAACGGCTCCGGTAATAATAAAATTAGTGGATTCGTGCAAATACTGCACTCCTTTAAAATTGTTTCTCCATTCTTCTATTTTTTCGTGCTGGAAAGGAACGGCATCAACGCCATATTCTTCCATAAAAGGATGCCGGGACTTCTTGACACGATGAATATCAAACTCTTTTTTCAGCAGTTTATCTACTGCGTTATTCAGAGTAAAAGGATATCCCGGAGGACGAGCTATGCCCAATCTTCTATCTAAGTAAAAACAGCGAGGACACTTTAAAAACAAATCTATTTTTGAACGGCTTATCTTAAACGGCTCTTTTGAACCTGGCTCAAACAAATTTTGCATTCGTCTTGGCTTATAATATTCAGACATATTTGTATCTTCTTAAATGCTTTGGCTAAAATTGATTGGCTTTAAAAAATAGAGTTGACCCCGTTTTTTCTAATTCTTTGGTAACAATACAATGAAACTTCCAAAACAAGGGAATCGTTCTTTTTCTTTTTGATAAATATCTGGTTGTTCTTTTCTTTTGCGAGCCGAATAAAATCTTTCAGCTTGACAGAAAGTACAAATACCACAATCCTCGATATTTTCTTTTCTAACTCCGGATTCTAAAAGTTTATCAATTACAATTTGGGTTAAATCAAAATAAAATTTCCCGTTCCTTTCTTGAATATACTTTTTTAACTCAGAATCTTGAGCTAAATTCTCACTTTTCTTTTTTAAGTAATAACAACACTTCCTAATATGGGGACCGATTCCTACAATCAAAGAAGATGGTCGAGAATTAAAAACTTTGATAGTCGCTTCAATAATTCCTTTTATTATACCTTCTCTCCCAGCATGGATTGCTCCTACTTTTTTCTCTCTTGGGTCATAGATTAAAATTGGTAAACAATCGGCGGTCTTAATTACCAATGCTTGACCTGGAGTTTTAGTTATTAATCCATCTGTTTGAAGTTTGATATAGCCTCCAACGTCCGGGGGACAGAAATAAACATTCCTGCCATGAACTTGGTCAGCAAAAATTAAATTATCAACTTTAGCATTTTTATAGCCTAACTCCTCTAGAGCTCTCAAAATATTCTCTTCAGTTTTAGGATTAGAAAATGGATTAACCGAGCCATCTTTTCTTTCCAAGATTCCGTGGATTACATTTTTGTATTTTTTTAGATTTTTAAAAAAAATCATTTTAAAACTAAATTTCGATAGATTTCCTCAAATTCGGCCTAAATTTTGATTAAAGTTCATTTTTTGAAATATTTCCTAAATCTTCCTCAAATTCAACTTCGTCTTTTGATATTTCCTTTATTATTTTACTATCTATCACTGTAAAATATCTTAATTGTTTATTTTCCTTTTTGGCAAGCTTAATTTCTGCCAAAACACCGTCGCTAATTGGACCAAAAACCCACAACTCGTCTGTTTTTCTGACTAATGTGTTATTTGCTTTCCTAATCTTGTCCCTTTCTATTGTATCCAACATGAAATATTCAAAAATCATAAAAGGATTCAAAGGAACATAACCTTTTTTAAAAACAAATTTAGAGATATGCATTTTAAAATAAAATAATCTTTTTGAGATCGCCGTATAAACTAATTTCATAATTTTATTTTTTACCCCGCAGTCAGCTTCGCTGTACTTTGGGGCTCAATTAATTCTTCGACTTTTTGTTAAAAATAGACTTGACACTATTTTTTTTCTTTATGATTGAGAATTGATTTTTATTTTACACTCAAAGCTCTTTTAATCATAAATAAAACGTTCTTATCAGCATTTTTATAAATAATTTCAATATTTGGGTGATGATTCTGCCAAACACGAAAAACCTCATCGGCAAAAGCCTGACCAATGGTTTTAACATCCTTAAAATCAAGGGTTATTGTCTTAAATTTATCTAATCCGCTCAAAACTCTTCTTGCTTGCGAACGAGAAATATAAATATTGTCTATCTCATAAAGATTAACAATTACTTTTGTTTTACTGAACTCAAAAGCATCTCCTGAATATTCTTTAAACAAGTTGTTTAAATTTCTTTTAGAGTTTTTACCAATTTCAAATTTTACCTTTGTTCCTTTTATTAGTTTTATATCTTCAATAAAAATATCTTTTAACATATTATCAAAAATCAATTTCTTGTCTGAACCGCGAATAATTAATTTATCGGCTGCTTTTGAAGTAAAAAATATTCCTTCACCAGTATGTTCTTTAGGCGCTGTGGTTTGCTTACCCTTTAAAAGGTCCTGAATTGCTTCAAGCTCATTTTTTAACTTTCTTTTCTTTATAATATTCTTAAAAATTCCTATTCCAGAATCAATTATTTGAAAATTAATACTTTTAATATCTCGTTCCATAACAACAATAATCTTCTCTGAACCAGAATGCTCAATAGCGTTGTTTAACATTTCCGTAAAAGCATAATCTAATATAGCAACAACATTTTTAGGTAAATCTAAAAAAATCCCGGTGTCTCTTTTAATTTCATCTAAAACAACACTTTCAGAAAGATTGATATTTCTTAAAATACGCATAACCCTCAATATTTTTTTCTTAGCAGTTACAGCAACATCCTTCTTTGCAGATATATAATGAGCTTTATTTGCTTTTCCAACTAATACAATTTTCCCTTCGTTTCTTAATCTTTCAAAAAATCTATTCACATAAGCACGCGAAAATCCTGTTGCTTTTACAATATTAGCAACTTTAATCTTTTTCTTTTTTGCCAACTCTTTTAAAATTAATTTCTTGATATCCATATTTTTTTAAGAAATTAGTTGACAACTATAGTGTATTCTATATTTTCAAAGCTGTCAACAAGTTGTCAACAAATAAAGAAAGTCCAACCTCGAAAATTAGACCAAAAACCCATTTTACTAATTCTCCCTAAATCCTTTGGCTAAAATTGATTGGTTTATTTTAAAAAAAATAAGTTTAGAATTTTACCACTTTACTTCATCAATTTTTGTATGTTTTTCCTCAATTTTATCTTTCTCCGGACATACTGCTCTATATTCACACCAAGGACAAAGATTATTAATGCGAGGTAAAAAAGTATTATCATCTTCAGCTTTTTTTATAACAGCAATTATTTTATTTTCAATTTCCACCAATTGTTCTTTATCCCAAACTATATCATAAACTTTTGAATATTTAACATAAATCAATCCAGCCCTAACCTGTTTTGCAAAAGGATTGCATTTAGAAGCTATGACTGCATAAATAGGAATCTGAAAATCTTCTTCCATCATTTTTTCTACGCTATCACGATAAGGCAACTTTCCGGTTTTATAATCCCATACTGAAATTGATGATTCCGAGTCCTGGTCAATCCTATCTATCCTACCTGCTATTGTAAATTCCCCTACCCGACAATCCATCCAATCCTCTAAAGACAATGGAATCACCGATAAATCCGCTCCGGCAATGTAATTTTTCAAAATAGCAATGGTTTGCAACCCAAACACTTTTTCTTGTTCTTTAGAGCCAAATAAACGCCTTCTTTCCTCGCTGCTCCAATAATCTTTACTAAAACCGCTTTTCGGCATCCTGGCCCAAAAATACCTTACCAACTGGCCTAAATCCTGGTCTCTTCTTTTATCCGCCGGTACTTGCGCAACATCAAAAAAGTGTTTAAGCGCCAAATGTATTACATTGCCTATAAAACTCTCTGGTTTTTCAACAAACTCTGCTTTTATTTCCTTGTCATTGTGACACTTAAATTTGAACGGACATTGAATATAAGTATTCAATGTCTTGGGAAATATTTTCTCTGGAAATATATACGCCATATTTTTTTAATTCAAGATTATGCAGCGTAAGCTGCAATATTTTAAATTTATCCTAAATGAGCATAATCGTTGAATGTCCAAACACTCCAGTCCCCATCTTTATTTTTTTCACACATAGTTATACCCGTATTAGTAATTCTAAATAAATCGTTAAATTTATGATAAGTTTTAGAATCAATATCACTGTTTCTAAACATCATACATAATATTGTCATTCTTATTGGACCTCCATGTGTTACAACTAAAACATTTTCTTTTTTTAAATTATTTAGATATTTAAAGAATTCTTTAATTCTGGTTTTAAATTCTATAAAGTTTTCTTCGTCAGAATAATGCCAAGAAGAATTATCATCGTTTTTTCTCATTGCCTCTTTAATTTTCATTACTTCTTCAGAAAAAGCATATTTACCTATACTTTCTTTTGGTATTTTTCTTTCACCAATCAATTCAGAAAACCTTATTTCTTTTTTAAGCTTTTTATTTATAATTTCAGCCGTTTTTTTAGCCCTTGGATAGGGACTGGAAATAATAACATCAATAGATATTTTAGATAATCTTTTTGCCAAAAACTTTGCCTGTTTTTTACCTTTTTCAGATAACAAAACATTGCTATCCTGAAATAGTTTTTTGGCATTATATTCACTCTCTCCATGTCTTACAAAATAAACCTTCATATTATTTACTATTTTTAAATTTCAGAAATGGATTTTCACTATTAAAAGTTATTTCTGAAATTTTATTATCTATAACTTCAACCAGCTATATCCATCAAAGCTTTTTGGTAAATTAAAAACAACACGTTTTTGTAAAAATTCGGGTTTTATCAATTTCGCTCCTGCATTTCTTAATCTTTTCCTTATTTCATCTCTATCTATTTTCAAAAATGTTGCTTCGTATTCTATGTTCATATAATTTAATTAGTTTTTTTGATTTCTAAAATCCTTTACCTAAAATTGATTGGCTTATTTTCTAAAAATAGAAACGTCCCTGTTTTTATTTTTATAAAATTTTATTTAAATTTCTATCTATAATAATTAGTTTCATCCCTAACAGCTCTTCTTTATACGATACTTCCGGGATAGAATTCATTAAATAAATTTTCTTATTTAAATGAAAAGCCAATCCCATTTCTAAAAAAGTATTTGCTCCGACATAATTCTTAATATCATTCTTTTCGTAATTTAAAGCCAATATTGCGTCTGACCAAGAAACTTTATTAAAATGTTTTCTCATTGCCCATTCTTTCCTGTCCCAAATCCAACCTTTATCAACTGTAGATTGTTTTCTAATTTTATAATAATCCGCAGCTGATATTAAATTACCGCTGCCGTCTTCAACTTTAACAGGAGGCATTTTTACTTCATGCCCCAACTCCTCCAATTGTTTTTTGATATCAAGCATTTCGTCAAAAAATGCAATACTCCCACAAATTGTTATTTTCATAAATTTTAACTATTTAAAATTGAATTACATATAATCCCTTTTTCTCAATTTCTTTCTTCTGCCCAAATTTATCAAGTTTGAATTTTGCAATATATTTTACTTTCTTTTTTATTTCCCTGCCGGTGTATTTTTTCGTTTTCTGATTCCATTCCTCTAAAATTAAAACATCTCCTTCTTTCACTCTAAAATCAGCCAATCTCAACTCAAATTTCTTTTTACCAGATTTTACCAACTCAAAATATTTTGGCCAAATTTTCTTCTTGATTATTGCCATAAATTTTATTTCTCAATTAATTCTTCAATTCTTGTTTGACTTGGTTTAATTTTTTTACTTTTTTACCAAAGTCGTCTGTTGAAGTCTGACTTCAACAGGCTTTTGCTCGGATTCCTTATTCTTATGTTCTTGAGAACATAAGAATAACATATTTTACTAATCCTTCCTTTTCGGGTTACCCTTCTTCGTTAACTTAAAATTATTTCTTTGTCTATCTTTATCTCTACTTGTTTTTTTATCAAGATTTTTCTGAAGTGCTTTTGTTAAATCAATCCCTGTTTTGTTGGCAAGGCAAATTAATACGAAAAGCACATCTGCCAATTCATCAGCTAAATTTTTATCTTCTTCTGACTTTTTAAAGTTTTGGTCACCATAAACTCTTGATACAACCCTAGCGACCTCTCCTACTTCTTCAACTAATAGAGCTAAAATCGTAAGTTCAGAAAAATACCGAACCCCAAATGTTTTGATCCATTTATCAATGATATGTTGAATTTCTTTCATAGTTAAATCTTTTTCCATAAATTTTATTTTTCAATTAATTTTTCGACTTTTTGTTTCCTGTTAAAAATTCAGAGTTGACACTATTTTCTTATTGCAAAAAAGGTTCCTGACCCCTTTTTCTGACCAAGACTATCTATTTTAACTTTTATCTCCACTTCAATATTCATATATTCCATTCTACCAAAAAATCGCCCCCTTGGCGATTTTTTGAGCCCGGCTCCGCATCGTGGACAACGTTAGAACTATTATCCGGTAATCAGATGAGTATATTTACATCCCAAACTTAAGTCCCACAAGCTTAAAATCATTATATCAAATTCACCCTACCCTGCTATTCACTATTTTCTTAAAACCAGACCTGACACCATTTTTTCCACTAAAAAAGGTTCCTGACACCTTTTTCCAATCCTTTCAAGAAGGCTGACGAGAACTAAAACAACGGATTGAATACTAAAAGATATTTGCATAATTATTTATCTTCTATGTTTAATTTTAGCAAATTAAAACATATTGTCAATATAAAAAAGACTCAGATTTTACTTCCCTATCTCAATTTGGTTTGGTGTTTCTAAAATAATTTCGGGTTTGCCTTCATATTCTTTGATTTCGCCTTTGATTCTCACGGTTTTGTTTGAATAATAATCTTCCGGGCTTTGGACGAATTTGTATTGGTCGGAACTGAAAAGCACACCCACAAAACAATGATTGGGATATGGCTTTTCAAAATTTAAGAATACGGTGTTGCTTTTTGAATCATAATAAGTATCAACAACCTTGCCTTCAACTATTATTTCTTGACCAATATAGTTTCCGGCATTGCAGGCGAAAACTACTTCCAAGCTGGTTTTTTCAGCAGTAAGTTCTTCAAATTCTTTTGAAGATGCTGGCAATAAAGGTGTTTTTGGAGTACTGCTCCATTTACAGCCGATTTCATTCTCAATTGCTTGTTTTTCCGCTTCAACAATTTCATCTCTGTATTTCACATCCGGCTCATAAAATCGGGCTACTGCTAATCCTTCTTTTACTAATTGAAGGCCAATATTTTGGTCGTCTAAAAAAATATATCTTAAACATCTTCCATATTGGTCAACATCAGTTTTATCTTTCTCCAATCTTACTTTTTTGCTTAAAACTAATTCTTCTAAACGAGTTTTAGCGGGTCCATAGCAAGGATAGCCCGATTCATCAGCATCAATGCCTAAAAGCCGGATATGCTCGCCGCCTTCAACTATTACTGTATCTCCATCAATAATTTTAGTGACCATTGCTTCAGATGGGGCTAAACATTCAGTATTCTCTCCCCCACTATCTCGGCTTTCTTTCCCAAATTCAGTTAAACTAAAATAAACAGCTCCTCCAACTATCAAACCGGCTATTATTACGGCAATAAATATTTTATTTTTTTCAAAAAACTTTTTCATAATTGCAAGTGAGGGAGGAAAAGAAAAATTCATTTTTCTTTTTCGACCGAGTGCCGCAATTATATAAGGTGTCAGCCTTCTATAATTTTATTTCATTTTAGGTTAAAAATTGGAGTTTTTCAAGATGGGTTTTTGATTAAAAAAAACAGAGAGCAAGTCTCTGCTGTTTAACTATAATTGCTTAATCAAGTTAAGCAATTACTAGCTCCATTTACTTTCTGAAGAATCTGAAATGTTTTTTTCTTCTTCAATTGGCAGATTTTGGGGTTTAATCTGGGTTTCTGGAATAGATTTTTCCTCTTTTTTTTCTTTCAGGAAAAAATAGCTAAAAACAGCTAAGGCCATAAAAATTAAAGCTAATGTGAGAAAGACAGAATTGCCCCCTGTGCCCTGGCCGGCTAACGCATAACCTATAGCGTTTGTTTCAGCGTCAAAGTTAATGTTCTTTGCCCCTTCCGGAAGTTTGATTGTGGTAGTTGATGTTAGTTTAATACCCAGGGCTGTTTCGGCAACAGAACTAAAAACCAAGATATTTCCATTTTGGGAAACTAAATTTGGTTTTTGCTTAGGGTCGGGTGAAAGAGCCTGGGTTGCCCAATAATCTCCGTTATTTATGGAAACCCCTTTCATTATATATTCCGCATTTATTTGATTTTTTGCTTCATCTACATTTATCTCTAAATTTTCTATCTGGAGAGGGGTATTTGCCGGTTTAAACAATCGGGTAAAGGTGCTGAAGACCGGGAATCTCTGTTTAAAGTTGATAAAAGCGCTGGGCGACATACTTAATGTTTCTTTTATTTCTGCATCTCCATTTTTTAAAATTGAGATTTCGGTCTGGTCTGTCATTTCTAAAACAGAAGCGGGCTGAAGTTGGGCGGAAACCGGTACTGGCGCAATAAAAACAAACAAACTTATACACAGTGATAATAAAAATAGAATTTTAATTTCTTTCATGGTTCTAAAAAATTATAGAGCAAAATTTCTCAAAACGGTTTCACAAGTTTCTGAATTACTTTTAGAGTTCGCGTCGTTGGGAAAATTATATATAATAGCAAATCCGTGATTTTTTGCCTGAAAATATCTAGCGTAAAAAAGATAAGTTACACCGTTAGTCGTGCCTTGATATTCCACTTCAGTAGCTGAAATGCCGCAAACATTATCCGGGTTTTCGTTTGTTGTCTGGACACCCATCGGCTTCAGCACAAAATTTTCCATAGTGCTTCTGGCTTGGTCGGCGCTCATTCCATAACCCCAAGCTATAACAAATCTCACTTGCTTGGAAGGAGAATATAAATCAATCTCATTCACCCACTGGAGAATTGACCAACTATTTGGATAAGAAATATTCCATTCCGGATAATAAGGATTGGCATAGTTAACATAATCTTCTTCTCCGGGTTGGGGCTGGGGTCCGGGTTGAGGTTGAGGTTCGGGTTGAGGTTGGGGCTGAGGTTGAGGTTGGGGTTGAGGTTGCGCTGAAGATCCGCTTCCTGCCATACTGATTCCCCATTTTTCAAGAGCGTCAGAAGGCAACTCTTCAAGCTCCGGAGGAGTTATTCCTAATGATTGGAGGGTTATAACATCTACAATAATATAAGGTCCCTGTATTGCGTCATTATAAACTCTACTTCCAAGATCTACTGCTTGCCCAAAGGATGCCCTGTCATTCAAAGCAGTTGTTTCTACAGCTATGTTTGTTCCGCTGGGCAGTTGAATGACAGTAAAAGCGTGTCCCGGCATAAGAATTATAAAAGGTTTTAAGCCCTGAGATGCGGCAGCGGAAGCAAAAAATAACGCCGTATCAATACAAGTGCCTGCTTTGTCTTTTATTACGTCTCTGGGATATTTTATAAATTGAGCAAATTCTCCAGTCCAAAACGCCAAAGGTTCTGTTTTGTATTGTATTCTGTTATTTACCGCTACCCGCCATATTCCCGAAAGGGATCTTATAGCTTCGTCATCTGAAAGGCTTGCCCCCGGACCGCCGGCAAGTTTATTCCCCATATCGGCAAAACTCATAAGAACCGGATCGGCCGGAGTAACCCGAGCCGCTAAAAGAGGATAATTACTGAAATTATCAAGAAAACTTCCGGTACTCTCTTCCGGAAGGATACTGCTAAATACAAAATCGCGGCTTCCAAGAATCATTATAGATTTATTTTGAGTAATTTCTTTCTGCGAGCCCCCGGGCGATTCGGCATAAGTAATTTTAATTTTAATATTGGAAGGAGTAGGAGTTTTTAAATCTGTTATTTCTTTTGGCAATATTGGATAATATAAATCTACAACAGTACTGCCGGACAATAATATTGGATAAGTCACAGATTCATTCCAGTCGGTATATCCTTCAACTTTATAAGATACTTTTAAATCATATGCCGGGCCATCCCCTGTATTTGTTATTACGGTTTTACCGCACCAAAAACCAATATCGGGATTCCCGTATACCTTATAGACAGAACTTATTAGGTGTTTGGGAGTTAAAACTTCAAATTGAATGTTAGGAGTGGCTGCGAAATATACGAATAAACAAACAACAGATACCGCTATAAAAAAACCCATCACCAAACGTCTTCTTTTTTTAAGGAAATGTTTAATTTTCTTAAATAATCCCATAATTATTTTATTTTAACTCTATAAGCAATTTTTTGAAAATAAGTTATCCACAGATATTTGATTCAAGACAATAATTATAAATGAGGGAGAAATTTGAATAAGCAATCCTGACCTTATCAATCACCCCGAAAGCATGGAATCCCATAAACATATCGGGCGTTCCCCCGGGACCGCTTTTAAGAACGGTTCTAATGTTCTGAACTTCATTTTCTGGCAAACTATGATCCATCATCAACATTATTGCGCTAGCTCCCCAGCAAAAACCATCCTCTCTATAATAAGGAGGATTTTCTATATGATATGAAGCGGGGGAAATAATTTCTTTCTCCTGCGTTTCTTTAAAATAAACACATTGCTTCCCATTAAAACATTTGTCTTTCCCACAATCACAGATTTTTACTGAATGACTATACTCCGGAGCGCAACCGCAGGCGCCAATTGCGCAAGTGTCTGGAAAATCACCTGTTGATTCACAGCACAATCCAGTGCCAACAACTCCTCCTGAATCTATACACGCCTGGGTTTTGCCAGTTAATTCTTCAAAATCTTTTGGAGTTTGGGGCCAAAAAAACCAAAATACCCCTCCAACTATCAAGCCGGCTATTATTATGGTGATAAATATCTTATTCTTTTCAAAAAATTTTCTCATTTTTTTGTTAACTGTTTCTATTTTAACTTACTTTGGGTAGTTTTCCAATTTTGACAAATTTTGGAAGTAAAAATCAGCCCTATAAGGGCTGATTTTTAATCTTAATTCAAGATTATATGATTATTCCTTAGCGAATCAAGGTTCTCGAGCGAAGCGAGAGGTTCTTATTTCAATCTTTCTTCAGTTCTTAGATATCTTCCTCGTCTTCGTCTAAAAAGCCAGCTTCTTCTTCATCATCATCATCTTCTTCTTTCTTTTCTAAATCGCTTTCATCTCCGGTAAATTCTTCTTCTTCATCTAAGGCCGAATAAAATTTTTCTTTAGTCATTTTAGGACCTGGCTTCAAGGAAAATTTAAAAATTTTCCTTCAGCTTTTTTAAGCCCTTTTAAGAACAGTTACGGGTCGACGAGCTCCGTTGGCTGTTAAAAATAATATTATATTATCCAAAAATCCTGTCAAGGGGAGAAATTCACAGCCCTGATTCTTACTATAAAAAAACTACAAATTAATTTTCATTTCGTCAAAAGTGGAAATCATTTTGTATTCGGGAAATTGATTTTGAAGAAAACTGACCTTTTTATTTAAAGGAAACATTGAAAGGCCGAAATGGATAAGATAAATCTTTTTTGATTTGGGGAAAATTTTTCTTTCTCTGAATTCTAAAAGGGAATTAAAAATTGACTTATGGCCCAAAAGATACCCCTGATGTTTAACATCTCTTTTAAAAGAGGAAGCACCCAAAAACCAGATATCACAATTTTTGAAAGAAGAGTAATTAAAGGGCGAAAAATAATCCGGAAGCCATAAAAAAGAAGAATTTTGAAAACTAATTTTGTAACCAAAAGTTAAAGTTTTCTTTGAATGATGAACTAAAAATGGCTCTATTCTTGTCTTGCCAATTCTTATTTTTTTCTTTAAAAACAAAAAATTTCTTTGAGAGTCCAAAGAATTTAAAAAGGTTTTAGACGGTAGACAAATTGTAATATTTCTGGGATAGGTCTTAATCTTTCCAATATGGTCTATATGTAAATGAGAAATCAGTAAATAATCTATTTTTCTTTTATCCCAGGAATTGCCGCTATCTATCTGAAATTTGAAATCTGTTTTAAAAAAGCATGAAGTAAACTTTTTTATCTTTCTGGTTTTAAACGGCTTTGACCAATTAGCAGCTGTTCCTAAAATCTCAATTTTTATCATATTATTATCTTCCGAATCTTCTTTGGCGGAGAGCGAAATCTGCTAAGGCCTTATCTAAGTCTTTTTCTGTAAAATCTGGCCAATATGTTTTGGTAAAATAAAATTCAGAATAAGCTGACTGCCAAGTTAAAAAATTAGAAAGACGTTGGACCCCCGCGGTACGGATAATTAAATCGGGGTAAGGCAAGCCGGCTGTCCAAAGATTTTGATTAATTAAATCTTCAGTAATTTTATTGGGAGGAGTTTTCTTTTTAATAATATTTTTAACTGCCTGAATAATTTCCGGTCTTCCGCCGTAAGAAATTGCTAAATTTAAAATTCCTTTTTTATTATTTTTGGTCATTTGTTCGGCTTCTTTTATTTTCTTTTGAAGTTTTTTAGATAATCTTTCTTTTTGGCCAATTATCTGTAATTTTATTCCTTTTTGATGAAGTTTTTTAAGATTTTTTCTACTCAAAGATTGATTAAAAAGCCGCATTAAATAATTCACTTCTATTTTGCTTCTCTTCCAATTTTCAATAGAAAAAGCATAAACAGTTAAAATTTTAACTCCTCTTTTTAAAACCCACTCCCCTATTTTGGTAAATATTTCTGACCCTTTACGATGTCCTTCAAGGTTAGGCAGTCCTTTTTTTCTTGCCCATCTCCGATTTCCATCCATAATAATTCCTAAATGAAATGGAATTTTTTTGGTTTCTCTTGTCATATTAAATTAAAAAATCAGATTCTATTTTATTTTTTGAAGGTAATAACCAGGGCATTTTATATCCTAAAAAATAAATTAATTTAGAAATGTTTTTTGATAAAATAATTTTAGGAAGGAAAAATCTTTTCATTAATTTACGATAAGATAAAAAATCAGGGAAAGCGTTTAGAAGCATTTCAGCTGCTGTTAATCCCCAAATTATTCCGCCTCCTGACCAGGGTTTAGTCAATCCAGCGGCGTCTCCGCAAAGAGTAACCAAAGGATTTGCTGGAATTAGAAAACCCTGGGGAATTATTCTTGATTTTTTTTCTTTTAAAGAAATTTTATTTTTCTCTAAAAAACTATCAAAAAGTTTTTTCGCTTCTTGGGGTTTTGTAATTATACCATATTCTATTTCATTTCCCCGGGGGATTTTCCAGATAAACCCTCCTTTTTCACAGGGCCAAGTTTCTACATAATTCTCAAAAGTTTTTTGTTCAACAAAACCCTGAATTCCCATTCGGAAACCCGGATCTGGAAGACCTAAATTCCTTCTGACAAAAGAACCAGCCCCATCGCAGCCAATCACTTTATCAAACCCTTCAGGTATGGAAGACATATCATGATTTAAAATAATTTTAGCCCCGGCTTTTATGGCTAAATTAGCTGTCAATCTATCCAATTCAAAATGACTTATTACAAAAAAATCTTTAGAAAACCTTAGTTTTATAGTTTTTTGGGGAAAATGTAAAAAGGCAAAATTTATTTGGTTTTTAATTAATTTAGGGCTTTCTGGAATAAATCCCGTACCTTTCTTATGCTTGACGCCTTCGGCGTCAAAATTACTGAAAGTAGCGCAAGAAAGGTGCGGGATAAACTCTAAAATTCTTTGAGAAATAAGTCCAGAACAAACCTCCTGCCCAATTTTTTTCTTTTTTTCAAAAATCCAAGCTTTATGTCCTTTCTCAGAAAGTTTCCAAGCTAAATAAAGACCACATATTCCCGCTCCAATTATTGCTACTTTTTGTTTCTTCATATTCAAATTTTAAAGGTATCTTTTCTTGATAATTAGCTGTTATATATCCAAGGGCAAAGGAAAGTAAAGAAATTAAAATAACCCCAGTAACCAATATTATATCTGTTTGATATTTTTTTACCCTGTTAAATAGTTGCGAAGCAAATTTAACAGGGTGGACAAATTTGATAAGTTTTGTTAACATAATAAAATATGGCTAAGACAAAATCATCAGGAACAACAAAATTAGGAAGGGATTCTTTGCCGAAATATCTTGGCGTTAAACTTTTTGAGGGTCAAAAAGTTAAACCGGGAATGATAATTATTCGTCAAAGAGGAACAAAATTTTTACCAGGTAAAAACGTTAAACGAGGAAACGATGATACTCTTTATGCAGTAAAAGGAGGCCTGGTTAAATTTAGAACATCCCGGAAAAAATGTTTTGATAAATCTCAACGGATAGCTAAGGTTGTAAATGTCGAACCTCGATAGAGGCTCTAATAAATTCTCTAAAAAGAGGATGAGGGTCTAATGGTCTTGATTTAAATTCCGGATGAAATTGAGAAGCCACAAAAAAGGGATGGTTTTTAATTTCAATAATTTCTACTAAATCCTTTTCAGGATTAACACCTGCTATCACTAATCCATATTTTTCTAAAACCTTTCTGTAGTTATTATTTAGCTCGTAGCGATGGCGATGACGCTCAGATACCATGATATCGCTTTTTCCTTTATCCTTGTATGCCCTAAAACTAATGGTTTGGGGCTTTATTTTACAGTTATAAGCTCCCAATCTCATTGTTCCTCCATATTTTTTTTCTTTTAAAAGAACTTTTTGTTTTGGCATAACATCAATCACTGGTTCTTTACTCTTTGAAAATTCAGTTGAGGAAGCTTTTTTAATTTTGCAAACATTGCGAGCAAATTCAATTACGGCCAGTTGCATTCCCAGACAAAGCCCTAAAAAGGGAATTTTATTTTTTCGACAAAATTCAATTGCCTTTATTTTTCCTTCTATTCCTCTGGTCCCAAACCCTCCAGGAATAATTATGCCGTCATAATTTTTTAAATCTTCAACTGAACTAGGATCTTTTTCATACTTTCCTGCTGATAACCAAGAAATTTCTGGTTTTCTTTTAAAAAAATAAGAAGCGTGTTTTACCGCCTCAATTATGGAGATATAAGAATCCGTTAAAGTAAACTTGCCGGTCTCAAAATATTTCCCAACGATACCAATCTTAACTGGCTTTTTGGCATTTCTGATTGTCTTTACTAAATTTTTCCATTTTCTTAAATCACTTTTTGTTGGTTTCAAATCAAATCTTTTTAAAATTCGATTGCCTAAATTTTCTTTTTCAAAATTAACCGGAATTTCATAAATTGATTCAACATCCGGAGCAGAAATAACATCTTGAGGAGCTACATTACAAAAAACTGAAATTTTTCTTTTCCGAAGGTCATCTAAGGAAACTGTTGAACGAGCAAGAATTATATCCGGCTGAATACCTGCTGAATTTAAAGTTCTAGCAGCATACTGAGTTGGTTTGGTTTTCATCTCGCCAATCTTCTTAGGAATTGGCAAATAACTAACTAAAATAAAAAGCACATCTTTTGAATGGCTAAGTTTCATCATTCTAGCGGCTTCCAAAAAAAGCATATTTTGATATTCTCCTACTGTTCCTCCGATTTCAATTAAGACAAAATCTGCTTTTGTCTTTCTAGACACTCTCTTAATTCTTGAAATTACCTCATTTGGAATATCCGGAACAACTTCTACGCATTTACCTTTATATTCCAAATTTCTTTCGCGTTTAATTACCGTCTGATAAACCTTGCCAGTGGTTATATAATTATCACTATAAATATCCTCATCTAAAAATCTTTCATAATTCCCTACATCTTGGTCGCATTCAATCCCGTCATCGGTCACAAAAACTTCTCCATGCTCAATAGGGTTCATGGTGCCAGCATCAATATTAATATAAGGGTCAATTTTAATTGCTGTTGCCTTAAATCCTTTACTCTTTAAAATTCTTCCAATTGAAGCTACTGCCACTCCCTTGCCAATACCGGACATTACCCCGCCGGCAACAAAAATATACTTAGGCATTAATTCAAGATTATAATTGCAAACGAGAGAGAAAAAGAAAAGTTTATTTTTCTTTTTCAACCGAGCGAAGCAATTATGCGGCGAAGCCGCAATATGTTTATTTATACCTTGGCGAATCAAGGTTCTCGCCGAAGGCGAGGTTCTTACTTTTTTTCTTCTGTAACTATTACTCTTATTTCCGCTTCTAAATTATGTTCAAATTTGACCTTTATCGGAAACTCACCGAGTTCCTCAATGGGTTGCTCCAAACCAATTTGGCTTTTTTTAATTTCAAATCCTTTTTCTTTTAATTTCTCAGAAATTTTTTGGGAATTTATTTTTTCAAAGAACTGTTCTTTTTCGCCAATTTTAACTGGAATCACTATTTCTACTCCATCAATCTCTGAAACTATTTTCTGAGCTTCTTTCAGCTCTTTTTCGGCTTTCTTTTCTCTAATTTCTTTTTGGGTTTCTAACCATTTTAAAGCTTCTTTCGTTGCCGGTTTAACTAATCTTTTAGGAATCAAAAAATTCTGGGCATAGCCGTCTTTGACCTCCTTAATTTCATATTTCTTTCCTATATTTTCTATATCCTGAAGAAGAATAACTCTCATAATAAAAATCAAATATCAAATAGGACCCTACGGGTCGTCTACGACAGCAAAATTACATATTAAAAATTAGAATTAACAAATTTCAAAATTTTTGTATTTTGATTTTTGATATTACTTTATTTTACTCCATTTCCCGAATTATCTCAATAGCTTTATCCAGTTGAGGATCTCTCTCCTCCTGATAATCCTCTTCTGTCGTTTTTATTTCAATATCTGGCTTTAATCCTAGTCCAGTAATAAATTCTTCATTAGGGGTTAACCACTTTGCTATGGTAATTTTTAAACTGGAGCCGTCAGTTAAATTTTCTAATTCTTGGACAGAGCCCTTTCCAAAAGAGGTCTCTCCGATTATTTTTATACCGCGATTATCACGGAGAGCGCTGGCTAAAATTTCAGAAGCTGATGCTGACCCTTGATTAATCAGAATTACCATTGGATAACCTGAAAATTCAGCATTACCCTTAGTTTTGTAAACCTCTTGCTCCCTTTCGGAACCAAAATCCTCAATAACCACAACTTTCCCTCTTTCTAAAAACCAACCGGCAATGTCTTGGGCTCTTATTAAATAACCTCCGGGATTATTTCTTAAATCTAAAATTATTTTTTTAGCTGGGCTGTTTAAAATTTCAATTGCCGCTTTTGTAAAATCAGAATTTAGTTTCTCGGCAAACTGATAAATTTTTATATAAGCGATATTGCCTTTCTCATCGGCTTGACCGGTCGAGTCAAGTAATTCCCATTTTAAAGAAGGAACTTTAATAACCGCTCTTTTGATTTTAAATTCTCTTGTATTTTTCCACTCATCTCGAAAAATAGTTAAGGTTACTTCTGTTCCCTTGGAACCCCGGATAAGAGTTACTGCTTCTTCAATAGCAATATCCGCAGTCAAGACATCGTCTATTTTTAGAATTTTATCACCAGGCCGCAAACCGGCTCTCTGGGCTGGCGTACCCTCTAAAGGAGCAATAACCTGAAGTTGGCCTTTCCTTATGCCAATTTCCATTCCCACTCCTTCAAATTTTCCGCTTACATCTTCCAAAAATTTTTTAGTGTTCTGGGGATTAAAAAATACAGTATAAGGGTCTTCCATGGATTTCACCATTCCGGAAATTGCTCCATAAATCATCCCTTGAACGTCAAAATCTTCAGGGTTTACATATCTTTCTTGAAGCTTGTCCCAGGCCTCCCAGAAAAGAGAAAAATTAATATCTTCGGGGGGACAAACATCACAGACCACCGAGGTTTCTCCAACCCAAAAACCAACCCCAAAGATAATTAAAAAAATAATAACTAAGAAAAATTTATTTTTGACAGAAGACATATTATTATTTTATAGCAAAAATTAATAAATAAATCAAATCATACTTTATAACCCATCTCTCTTAACATTTCAACTATTGTTTCTAAAGGAATACCTCCTAAAAGATTATAATAACTCCCTTCTATTCTTTTAACAAATGAAGCACTGTAATGTTTTACGGGGTCGTAACCTAAAGCATAAGTATTAAAATTGGGGTCTTCGTCAAGGTATTTGTTGATCTCTTCCTCGGAAAGCTCTCTCATAAAGACATTTGTCTTAACAATCCTTGATAGCATCTTAGTAGAGCCAGTGTTAATCATATTGATTCCTGTATAGAATTGATGGTTGCCACCAGAAAGAGCTTTCAACCTTTGAAAATCTTCTTCTCTTGACTTGGGCTTTTCAAGAATCTGTCCGTTAAAATAAGTAATCGAATCCATTCCAATCACAATAGCATCTGAATGATTTTTTGCTACTGCTTCAGCTTTTAATTTTGAAAGGTTTCTTACTAATTCTTCTGGGTTATTCCTTTCTAATTTGGTTTCATCTACATTGCTTCCCTCTGTTTCAAAATCAATACCTAAATAACCAAATGTTTCCTTGCGGTATGGAGAAGTTGTAGCTAAAATAATTTTTGCCATATATTCATTCTACCAAAAAATCGCCGTTTTGGCGATTCTTTTGTGGACCCAGCGAGAGTCGAACTCGCGATTCCTCTATGCCATAGAGGTGTTTTACCACTATACTATGGGCCCAAAAGATGAAGAGTAGTATCTTTTTCCCAATACAGCTTACTACTCCTCTTCATCGGCTAATTCTAAAAGAGCCTGGGTAATTCTTTCGGTAACTTGTTTGATTTTTTGGAATCTTTGGCTTTGGAATCTTTGAGGTTTACCAATTTTTATTGTTATTCTTTTCCAAAATCTCAAGAAAGGATATCTACTGTAAAATCTGCTGTTCGGTAGAACTTTATCAGTCCCTTCAACCCAGATTGGGACAATTAGAGCTTTAGTCTTTAAAACTAACCAGCCAATCCCCTCTTTTAACTCTCTAATCTTTCTCCTTGTCTTGCTATACAAAAATTTTCTTCCCCTGAATGTTCTTCCGCCCTCGGGAAATAGAATAATTCTTCCTCCCGAATTAAGAACTTTTTTCATCTGCAGCAAAGATTTCATCTCTGCTAACCTATTTCCTCTATCAACAGGAATTGCTCGAGGCTTTATCCAAAAAAAATACCAGCGATCCCAGTAATTCCTTTTATCTGGCGTGCTCCAGGGAACAAGTTTCCGAGGATAAAAGATATATTCCGGGAAAAACAAAGCTGGCAACAAGAGGGGCTCAAGTAAAGAAGGATGGTTGGCAACTAAGACCAAATTCTCTTGATAGCGGGGAAAACGTTCATAGTGAAAAACTCTGATTATATTTAAAAACCTCAACAAATGGAAAAGAGCTCCGCCGAAAAAACCATATCCATATGTCATCCCTAAAAAGACCATCGATTTGATTACTTTTTGCATTTCTCTCTCCTTTTTTAGTTTTCAAAGAACAAAATTTTTTTGTTTAAGTTCTATATGAATTAATTATTTTTTGAAGAATTTCTCTTTTTCTAATTTTTTCTTCCAGATACTGTTCTTACGTTCAGGATTTATGAAAATGCCTTTTGAAAAATTAATTTTATCACGAAATTTTATGAGGTTTGGTTTACCACTTATAACAACTTCTTGCCCTTTTTCTTCAATCCTGCTTTTTATATCAAAATCCTGTAATATTGCTTGAATTAGTCTTAAAGTTTCCAAATTGTGTTGGTATCCCCTTATCTTTCTATTATTGCCACGAATATAGATATAGGCACATCCCTCATCATCAAAAAACACTTGAAGAAATATTTTCTTTTCTAACAAAGAACTATTCGTGATATATTTTTTAAGTTCTTTAACTTTTTCTCTAAAATAATCGGCAAGCTCAACATAGTGAAAAGAAATTCGGTGAACTCCAGTTTCTTCGTAAAATTTATTATAAGGTTTTAAATTAAAAATCTTTTGCATCAAATCCTTTACTTTATTAACCAGAGCAATATTTCTATTTTGATAAACGCAACTACCATATCTAATTTCTCCATCAAACATAAAATGAGCTGTAAGAAATATTAATTCATTTGTTCATCCTTTTGGCTTGGGCACTATTCTTCCAGGAATACATTTTCCTTTTCTATATTTTTTAATAAATTCATTGATTTTTTCTCTTGCCTCTTTTCTTATTCTTTCCCTCATTTCTTTAGAAAGTGGAATATCACAAATATGCTCATAAACTGTAGTTTTTGGAAGACCAGTAGCTTTAATAATTTTTCCAAGAGTAAATCCTTTTTTTCTCAATTTCCTGCATTTTTCTACTAATAATGGATCTGTCATATTAATAGTGCCCCCACTCCGAATCGAACGGAGAACCTTGATCTTAAAAGGATCCTGCTCTACCTAGTTGAGCTATGGGGGCATTAAACATTATTATATTCTATCATATTTTAGAACAAAAGCAACTTAAATCAAAACCCGATGTTCCACAATTCTATGTAACATCGGGTTTTAAATTATCAAGAATTCAGAATTTTAGAGACCCTCCTCTTTCAATTTCTTCAATAATTCTTTTTGTTTTTTGGTCAACCGTTTTGGGGTCTTGACAACCAATTCAACATAGAGATTCCCTTTTCCATAGCTTGAGAAATGAGGAATACCTTTTCCTGAAATTCGCAACACTTTCCCCGACTCAGTCCCTGAAGAAATTTTGAGTGAAAATTTGCTTCCTTCTAATGTTGCTACCTCAATTTCATCTCCTAAAGAGACCTGGGAAAAAGTTAAAGGAACGGAAATATATAAATCGTCACCTCTTCTAACAAAAGTGGAATGTTCTTTTACCAAAATTCTGACATATAAATCTCCTGGCTTTCCTCCTTTTTTGCCGGCTTCTCCTTTGCCGCTAATTTTAATTACCTGGTTTGAATCAACTCCGGCTGGAATAAAAATTTTGATATCTTCCTCTGCTTTAATTCTCCCCTCTCCCTTACAAACATTACAGGGCTTCTCAGGCTTAGAGCCCTCGCCTTTACATTCAGGACAAACAGCCCAACGGGTAAATGAACCCAAAAAAGTTCTTTTTACCTGCTGAACCTGGCCGGTGCCGCGACAGGAAAAACATTCATTTAAAGGGGTACCCGGTTCGGCTCCTTTGCCTCCACAGCGAGGACATTGAATTGCCTTATACATAGAAACTTCCTTGGTTATACTTTTTAGGGTTTCTTCTAAGGGAATTTCTATATCAATTTTAATATTCCTGCCTTTTTTAATATCTCTTTTTTGTTTTTCTCTTCCTCCAAAACCAAAAAAATCTTCAAACATATCACCTAAATCTTCAAAATCAAATTCCAAATCTGGACCTTTTCTAGGAGATTTTCCCCAAAACCAATTAAAATCAAATCCGGGCGCTGTTCCAGGACCTGAACCACCCCCCTCAAAAACCCTTCCAAATTTATCATACTGAGATTTTTTTTCTTTATCAGAAAGAACTTGATAGGCCTCGTTTATTTCTTTCATTTTCTTTTCGTCTCCTCCTTTATCAGGATGATATTTGTGAGCTAATTCGTAATAGGCCTTTTTGATTTCTGCTGACGAAGCGTTATGGGAAATGCCTAATGTTTTGTAGTAATCCATCATGTTTTAGAAATTAGTTATATGGAAATTAGAAATTGGTAATGGAAATTGGAAAATGGAAAAGGATATCCGGGAATCCGGATATCAGGAACTAATTTTCTCCGGATCTCCTGATAACCTGATTTCCTAGTCCCGGATCTCCCGATATCCAGATGCCCTCCTTTGTTTTCCATTACCAATTTCTATTTTCTATACGTCTAATTTCCATTTTCGGATTTAGGATTTGTCGTGGTATTTTCCTTCCTCAGCATCTTTCCCCTTATCCTCTTTCTTCTTGTCCTCCGAAGCTTCAGCAGAGGAGGATGGTTCCTCTTTCTTCTGTGCTCCTTGGGTTGTTTTGTAAAGTTCGGCTCCAGCTTTCTGAATTACCTGAGAAAGATCCGAGGTTTTACTTTTTATTTCTTCTATATTATCACCATCTTTCACTTTTTTCAATTCTTCTACTTTCCCTTCAACCTCCTTTTTAGTGTTTTGGTCTATTTTATCTCCTGCCTCCCTCAGGGTCTTTTCAGAAGTATAAATAAGGTTATCTGCAATATTTCTCGCCTCAATTAGCTCTTTTTTCTTTTTATCCTCTTGGGTATGAGCTTCAGCTTCTTTCTTCATTTTCTCTGCTTCCTCCTTGGAAATTTCACAAGACGCTTCAATTCTGATTGATTGACTTTTGTTAGTAGCTTTATCCAGGGCTGAAACGTTCAAAATTCCATTAGTGTCAATATCAAAGGCAACTTCAATTTGAGGAATCCCTCTCGGAGCAGGAGGAATTCCATCCAACATAAACCTTCCCAGGGTTTTATTATCTGCAACCATTGGTCTCTCTCCTTGAAGAACATGAATTTCTACCGAAGGTTGGTTATCGGTAGCAGTAGAGAAAATCTGTTTTTTGGAAGTAGGGACAGTAGTATTCTTAGGAATTAAAATAGTATTTACTCCTCCCAATGTTTCAATTCCTAAAGAAAGAGGAGTTACATCCAGCAAAAGAACTTCTTTCGCTTCTCCACCCATAATTCCTGCTTGAATAGCGGCTCCAATTGCTACTACTTCATCCGGGTTAATTGACTTATTGGGCTCTTTACCGAGAAAATTCTTTACTGCTTCTTGAATAGCTGGGGTTCTTGTTTGCCCTCCAACCAAAATTACCTCTTCAATATCTTTAGGTTCTAATTTTGTTTCTTTTAGGGTTTTTTTAACTAACTCAATTGATTTGTCAATATATTCTTTCACCAAGTTTTCGAATTGAGCCCGGGTCAATTTCAAATAAAGATGTTTTGGTCCAGAAGAATCTGAGGTAACAAAAGGAAGATTAATTTCTGTTTCCAGGGTCGTGGAAAGCTCAATTTTTGCTTTTTCAGCTGCTTCTTTGATTCTCTGCAAAGCTAACTGGTCTTTTGACAAATCAATTCCCTGTTCTTTTTTATATTCTGAGATTATCCAATTCATCACCTTTTGGTCGAAATCGTCTCCACCAAGATGAGTATCTCCTCCGGTACCTATAACTTTTACTGTCTCTTTTGAAACATCCAGAATAGAAATATCAAAAGTTCCTCCGCCAAAATCATAAACCACAATTTGCCGACTTTTTGCTTTGGTCAAACTATAAGCTAAAGCTGCAGCAGTAGGTTCGTTTATTACTCTTTTTACATTAAACCCGGCAATTTCTCCGGCAACCTTAGTTGCTTTTCTTTGAGAATCATCAAAGTATGCGGGGCAAGTAATTACAGCATCTGTGATTTTCTCACCCAATTTTTGTTCAGCATCTTGTTTTAGTTTTTGCAAAATCATTGCAGAAATCTCAGCTGGTCTATGCCATTTATCTCCCATTTTAACCTCTACTCCCCCATCTTTTGATTCTCTAATTTCGTAGGGCAAGAGTTTTTTGTCTTTCTGAATTTGAGCATCTGAAAAACGCCTCCCAATCAAACGTTTAGTAGAAAAAATAGTATTTTGGGGATTGGTAATTTGTTGACGCCGAGCTAAAACTCCCACTAATCTTTCGCCTTTTTTGGTCAATGCCACAACCGAGGGAGTTGTTCTGGCTCCCTCTCTATTCTCAATAATCTTCGGCTCACCGTTTTCTATTACAGCCATTGCCGAAAAAGTTGTCCCAAGGTCTATTCCTAAAATTTTTGCCATAAATTTTTATTTTGAAACCCGCACTCGGGCTGGCCTCAAAACTTTATCCTTTATTTTATAACCTTTTTTAATTTCATCAACGATTATACCAGATTCTTTTCCTTTTGTCTCTGCTGTCTCAACAGCTTCGTGAAAATTAGGGTCAAATTTTTTCCCCAAAGATTTTATTTCTTCTATCCCCCGTTCTTTCAAAAAATCCTCAAATTGATTCTTTATTTTTAAAAATCCTTCTATCCATTGATTGTTTTTTAATTCCTCAGGAATTTTTTTCTCAGCAATGTATATATTATCTAAAATCGGTAAAATTTTCAATATTAAATTTACATTGACATATTTCAAAAATTCCTCCATCCTTTCTGTTTCCCCCTTTTTATAATTCAAAAAATCGGCCCGTTCTCTTTTCCAATTAGCTAAATATTCCTCTTTTATTTTCTGACATTCTTCTAATTCTTCTTTAATTTTACTTTTTCCGCTTTTCTTCTTTTCCATAATTCTACCTTACCATTTTATCAAATTATATCCAAAAGTCAATAAAATGTTCAATACCCGACATTTTTGATGTTCAATGTCGGGTATTATTTTCTAAAATATGTTAAAATTATTTAATGAATAAAAAATATAAGATTTTAATAATCTTATTGATTGTTTTGGGAATTGCTTGTTTCTTTAGATTGTGGCAATTGAATAATATTCCTCCGGGGCTTTATCCTGATGAGGCAATTAATGGAAATGAAGCGATTTCTGGTCCAGGCATGGTTTTTTATCCTGAAAACAATGGCCGAGAAGGTCTTTTTATTAACTTAATCGCTTTATCTTTTTCTATTTTCGGGGTAAGTATTTTCTCAATAAGAATTGTCCCAGCAATAATTGGAATTCTAACGGTTTTGGGGTTATATCTATTAACTCAGGAAATCTTCCAAAATACTAAATACAAAATACTAAATACTAAATACATCGCTCTACTCTCTTCTTTTTTCTTGGCTGTTTCTTTTTGGCATGTAAATTTTTCACGAATTGAATTTCGGGCAATTTTAGTCCCTTTCCTCTTAACTTTTGGTTTTTATTTTTTATTTAAAGGATTTCGTCTTAAGAAGTATTTAAATTTACTAATTTCCGGATTATTTTTAGGGCTTGGATTTTATACTTATATTGCTTATAGATTTGTAGTCTTATTACTAATAATAGCTTTAATAAGCTGGTGGCTAATTTATAAAAAACAAAAACAGCAAAAAACTTTTATATGTTATACTTTATACTTACTGCTTACTATTTTTATTGTCGCTCTTCCAATTGGAATTTATTTTCTTGAAAACCCCGCCCAATTTTTTGGACGGGCAGCCGGAGTGTCAATTCTTTCCCAAGGAAATCCAATTTATAATTTAGGTAAATCGCTCATTCTCCACTTAGGGATGTTTAATTTTTACGGCGACGGAAACTGGCGTCATAATTTTTCCGGCTCTCCCCAACTTCTTTGGCCAATCGGAATATTTTTTCTAATTGGTTTTATCTACTCTCTTTATCGTAATTATAAAAGCATACTATTACATAGAAGTATACTTTCGGAATTTTTTCCCTTTGGGTTTTTAATTTCATGGTTTCTCATAATGCTTTTACCTGGAGTTTTAAGCTATGAGGGAATTCCTCATTCACTGCGAGTTATTGGGGTAATCCCGTCCGTCTATATTTTTGCCGCTTTTGGGGCTTTCTGGCTATATAAAAAAATAAAAAGATTTTTTAAAACGAAATATCAGACAATCGCGCTTTATTTGTGTCTATCAATTATTCTTTTATCTATCGCTTACGCTCAATTTGATAAATACTTTTTCCAATGGGCTAAAAGACCGGAATTGAAAGGAGCCTTCGCTGAAAACTATGTCGCCATTGGAAAATACCTAAATTCTTTGCCCGACGATGTTCAAAAATATGTAATTGTAAATCAATCAGGAGTCCCTGTACCCTGGCCGAACGGCATTCCAATGCCGGCCCAAACTACAATGTTCATTGAAAGAACAAAATATCCAGAGCCACAAGCTATTTATTTATTGCCAGAAAATATAAACCAGATTAAAATAAATAAAGAGACAGTTATCGTCCCTCTGCAATACGACAAGGATTTATTTTCTAAACTCTTCCAGGAGTTCTCTTCCGGGGAAGTCCAGGAAAAAAATGGGATTCATTTCTATAAAATAAATAAATTATAAAAAAATATGTCTAATCGTCTAACTAATATTATCGCAATCTGTCTTTTAGTTTTTGTTTTTGTTGTATCTGTTCTCAGTATAAAAAACGACTCTTTGACAATGGACGAACTCGCCCATCTGCCGGCCGGATATTCTTATTTGACCCAAAAAGATATGCGGCTTAATCCCGAGCATCCGCCATTGATAAAAGATTTATCTGCCCTGCCTCTACTTTTTATTAAAAACATAAAATTTCCTTCCGAAATAAAATCCTGGCAGGAAGATGTTAACGGCCAATGGGATTTTGGTTCTCATTTCTTATTCAAAAGCGGAAATCCAGTTGATAAAATGATTTTTTGGGCAAGAATTCCAATGATTTTAATTTTGATTTTACTTGGGTTTTATGTCTTCCGTTGGGCAAAAGAACTATTTGGAAACAAAACCGCTCTCCTTTCTTTATTTCTATTTTCTTTCTCCCCCACTCTTCTTGCTCACGGCAGATTAGTTACCACTGATGTGGGGGCAGCCGCCGGTGTATTTATTGCCATTTATTATTTTCTAAAATTTTTAAAAGATACCTCCCGAAAAAATCTAATTATAGCTGGAATTGTCTTAGGTTTAGCTCAATTAGCAAAGTTTTCTGTAATTCTACTTTTCCCTTTTTTCGGAATTCTGATTATTGTCTGGGCGATATTAAAATCTTCCGGTTTTAGAAACTTTTTAAGAGTTTTTGGCAAATATCTTTTGCTTTTTATTTTAATTATAATTATCGCTTACATTTTAATTTGGGGAGTTTATCAATTTCACACTTGGAATTATCCCCCAGAAAAACAAGTAGAAGATACTCAACATATACTCACTTCTTTTAAAATTAAACCTTTAACCAATTCAATCGTCTGGATGGCAGATAAACCAATTTTAAGACCGGCCGCCCAATACTTATTAGGTGTTTTTATGGTATTACAAAGAGCAAGCGGCGGAAATACTACTTATTTTTTAGGTGAAGTATCGGCTAGTGGCTGGAAAACTTATTTTCCAATTGTTTATGTTATCAAAGAACCCTTAGCTTTCCATATTCTCTTAATAATGGCTCTTTTATATTTGGCTTGGTTAATTAAAAAGCCGTTTTGGCACAAACCTTTAAAAAAAACTCAGAGTTGGATAAATAGCCATTTTGCTGAATTTGCAATGCTTGTTTTTATCGGAATTTACTGGGCCACAAGTTTATCCAGTAATCTTAATATCGGCGTTCGTCATCTTTTACCTGTCTTTCCTTTTACTATTTTATTAGTAAGCAAAGCCACAACGCTCTGGTTAAAACCACCTGTTTTAAAATTAAAAATGATTTCTTTAACTTTACTTTTAACCTGGCAGGCAATTAGTCTAATTGCCATTTATCCTTACTTTCTTGCTTACTTTAACGAGTTAATCGGCGAACCGGCTGATGGTTATATTTACACGGTTGATTCCAATTTAGATTGGGGGCAGGATTTAAAGAGATTAAATAAGTGGACAAATGAAAACAAAATTGATAAAATTTATCTTGATTATTTTGGCGGAGCAGATGCCGGATATTATCTAAAAGAAAAATATATCCCTTGGTGGGGTTCAAGAGATCCTAAAGAAATGCCAAAAGGGAGTTATCTCGCTGTCTCGGCTACTTTCCTCCAAAGTGGAAGAGGAAAGCCGGCTCCTGATTTTAACCAACCTTCTGGTTTTTATCGTTGGCTTGATAAATACCAACCTGTTGCAAAAATCGGTTACTCAATTTTTGTCTATTATATTGAGTAAAAAAACACGGGTCCGACCCGTGTTTTTTCATTGACCATAGTTTTCCGGAAATACATAAATTTTTTCAAATCTTAAATCTACATATTCAATATTCCTCCTTTTGTCAGGAGGAATTTTTTCTTCTAAAAGAAAATCAAGTTCTTTCAGCTGCCAGTCTATGTCTTTTTTGGGATTAAAATAAATCTCCCAACCTTGGGCGGTTTTAGCATTTAATCTCTTCTCAGATATTATAGAAATTTCTCTCAAGGGAATTTTCAAGTCATTTTTTAATTTAGACTCAATTTTTAAAATCTGATTTAACTGTTCTTTTTCAATAACTTTTTTCCCTAATTGAATATCCTCAATTGATGAAACTAAATTTCTAATCCTTAAATTTTGAGAGGAGACCGGGTCTCCTTTTTCTTTTTCAAAAATTATTCCTTCTTTATCAACATAGAAATAATTACTATCCTGACCCTGCACCTTTTCTGTATTGTTTTCAACAGATTCAATGCTCTCTGCATTAAGGGTGTGGGGCTGGCACCAAACTCCAATAGCTTTTCTTTCTTCTATCTTGACCGTTACAATGTCTGGAAAATCTCTCTTTAAATCAGTATCGCTAATTTGGGGAAATTTTTCTAAAATCTCCTTACTCATTTCTTCTAAATTAGCTAAAAAAATACTTTTTGAGTTTAAAAAAAATATCTTTTTATTAATCCGGTTGTTAATAATACTTTTAAGGTTTTCAGTTGAAACCTTTTTATTGCCTCTAATGCTAATTTCTTCTATTTGAAAAAAAGAAGAAAAAATAACCAAATAGAAAACAACCCCTAAAATAATTAAAACCAAACAACTTAACCAAAAAACCCGAGAATAAAGTATTAAACGGATTATTGATTTTCTTTTTTTAGCTCTGTAAAATTTTTTATACCTGTATTTTTTCATTATTTAATATAAATAACAGAATTATTAAGCGAGGCAAAATGATTTTCTTGAGCATGAGGTGGGTGGATGTGGTCCCCCGCCCCGCTGCAGCGGGGCGGGGGTTGTTCAAGAAAATCATTTTGCCGAGCGATGATTTTTTTCACAATCCTCTTTTAATTTTTCTCAATTTTTCAAAAATGTAAGTCAGCCAGTAAAATAAGGAAAAGGGCAAATCCTGGGTCTTAATATATTCTTTCCTACAGCCGCCAAAGCCCATTTTAAATAAGGTTAAACCTACCCAGGGATGCTTTGACTTTGATAGTTGAGATTTATCTCTGACCTCCGGAGCTATTCCCCAGAAATTATAGCGACTACAACCCCGTCTTTTTGCCTCTTTTATTATCTCCCATTGTAAAAGATAAGAAACCGGGATTTTCCCATACTTTGATAATGAAGCACTGTGATGATAAAAAGCAATGTTTTGCCAAAAAACAATAATTGCCCCAGAAATAACTTTCTCTTTATACTTAGCCAAAAAAATAGATATTTGTTGAGAAGGATTAAAGGCCGAAAATTGATTTCTTAAATATTCTAAAGAAAATGGAACAAAACTATGGCGAGCAGCTGTCTCTTGATAAATTTCATTAAAAATTTTCAGGTCCTCAATATTCTGGCTTTTGACAATTTCAAGAGCTTTGTTTTTAAGCCCCTGCCTTATTAAATAGCGAGTGGTTTTTCGCATATTCATTAAAAGCTCTTCTTCTGAGGGAGTGATATTCAATTCCCAGGTTACTTCTGGATGGATATGAATAGGGGCATTTTTAAAACCAAGTTTTTTAAAAAAAATAATATCTTCTCTATTTCTTCTCCAAATCGGTGCAATCCTTAGGAAACCCGCTTTTTCGCTTTTAGCTGTTTTTCTAACTTCCCCTAATAATGTTTCCAATACTTGATACTTGATACTTGATACTTGATACTTTACTACTGGTCCGTGAGGCACAAACAAAAAAGTCCCTCTTTTGGCTCTGATTTTTATCACTAAAGCTACTGAAATCAGTTGGTCGCTCTCAAACACACCGAATCGCCAAATTTTATTACCCATCATTTTCTGAAACTGACCCCAATTCCAAGAATCTAAAAAAGTTTTCTCTTGAGATTCCAAAAGAAAATTCTCCCAAACCTCTTTATTATTTATTTCTTTTATTTCCATACCTCTCTTCCCATCCCGTCCCGCCGCGCTGGCGGGGCAGGGTGGGGAAGCATTTTCATATCTTTTTCAAAAAAATTACGATTTTTTCGGCATCAACTTTAGAAATATTAATATGAGTGGGTAAATTCAAAGTAACCCTAGATAACTTCTCAGCTTTAGGGCAGGTGCCGGGTTGATAGCCGACTTCGTCTAATTGAGTGTCATCCGGAGCAATTGGAGCTGTATACCAATCCCCTATTAAAAGATTTTTTCGCCAGGCCTTTTTGATTATCTGATGGGCTTTGGAATGTCTTAAAGTAAATCGCAAAAATATGTGTTCTCGTCCTTGGGGAATTTGAGGAAGTTCAAAAGAAAAGTTTTTTAGGGCTTGAAAATAGAAATCAGCGATTTTTTTGCGATGTTTGTTAAATCTTTCTAATTTCCTGAATTGATTAAGGGCTAAAATTGCTAAGGCATTCGGCATTCTTTTGGGAAAATAACTGGGTTTTTCCCCTCTTTTCTCTTTCCAATGAACTGCTTTGGAAAGAACACGAAATATTTGGCACAGAATCAGAAAATATTTTCCAAAAATTCGATAAGTTGGCAGAATTAAATAATTCATTAAAACTGGATGTAAAAGTTGTTGAAATATCCAATAACAAAATGGATAGCCGCAATTTTCCTGAAATTCTTTAATTTTTCTTGCCAATTCATCGTCGTTCGTTATTACCATCCCACCGTAAACCGAGGAAATAATCTTATCCCGAGAAAAACTGAAAAAAGCGGCTCTGCCAAACAAGCCCACTTTCTTTCCTTGATATCTAGCTCCGAGCGAATGAGCACAGTCCTCAATTAAAATTAGATTATTTTCTTGGCAGATTTTTGAAATTTCATCCATATTGGCTGGTAAGCCGAAAGTGTGCTGGACTACCGCTACCCTACTCCGGGGAGTGATTTTATGCTTCAAATCCTCTACATCAACATTAAATGTCTGTTCGTCGCAATCAACGAAAACTGGTTTCAATCCTTTCCAGATTATCGGGTTTACTGCTGCATTACAAGTAAATGCCTGAAGCAAAATCTCGTCTCCCCTACTCAACTCCAGCGAATTCAAAGTCGCCATAGAACCTGACCGTCCGCTGTTGAAAGCAAAAGCGTATTTGACCCCGAAATATTTTCTAAACTCATTTTCTAATTCTTGAATCGCTGTACCTTTTCTCCACTTCCAGCACTGAAATAACAATTTCAAAGCCAGCCGAATATCATCTTTTTCGGTATTTGGTGAAAGAGATATAGAAATAGGACGAAAAGGATTCATTTTATTAATTGTTTTGGCACTCTACTCTCTAAGAGCACTATATCATTCTCTCCGCCAAAAATATTTAATTTTTCAATAATTTCTTTTGGGTTTTTAATAAACAAAATATTTTTTCCCTTTAGTCCAGTTTCAATTGCTCCTTTTTTTATTTCTTGAAAGTAATCTCTAGTAGTGATTAGGGCTAAATCGCAAACCTGGCCGATTTTTTTGCCGATTTTTTTGTGAATCTCTGGACCGGCTTTTCCCAACTCAATTAAACAGGGCATTACAATTGCTTTTTTGCCTTCCCAATTTTTTAGATGTTCCAAATCAGCAATCACTCCATCAGGGTTTGCCGAATAAGTAGCATCAATAATATTTAAATTCTGCTTAGATTTTTTAAGCTGGGCTGTTCCTTGTTTTGGTCTGATTTTCCGGCAAGCTGCGGCAATCTCTTCTAATCTCATTCCTAATTCTTTGGCGCAGCAAACAGCTAACAAAATATTTTCAATATTTTGCCTGCCTAATAAATTTACTCTAAAATTGGCCGAATCTCCGCCCTCAGAATTAACTTTAAAGGAAATAAATTCTTTTTCAACTTTAATATCTTCTGCCCATATATCTGTTGATAACATTTTTCCGGTCGTGGTCAGAAAAATGTTATCTGGCTTTCTGGTTGTTTTGGCTTTTTTGTAAAGTTCAAAACAATACTTATTATTGCCATTAAAAATCGCAATTCCGTTTTCGGGCAAACTCTCTATCAGCTCAAATTTCGTATCAATAATATTTTCCCGGGAACCAAAGGTTGCCAGATGTTGCTCATTTATACCGGTTAAAATGCCAATTTTAGGTTGAACCATCCGGCAGGGTGGCTTTATTTCCCCTAATTTATAGGCAGCCATTTCCACTATAAAAATTTGATGCTCGGAAGTTAAGTTATCTAAAACACATCGAGCAATTCCTGGATCAGTATTCTGGTGTTCAGGGGTTTTGAGAATTTTGAACTTTTCTTCTAAAATAGTGGCTAAAAATTCTTTAGTTGAAGTTTTACCATAACTCCCGGTAATGCCAATAACTAAAAGTTCTTTAAATTCTTCTCTTTTTTCTTTTGCTTTTTTTAAAATTCTCTTTATTAAAATAGAGGCAGGGATTTGAAAAAATAAAACTAAAAGAGAAAAAATTATTGGAGCTAAAATAATTAAAATCAGAAGCAAAAGATAAAACAAATATTCTGGTTTACCATCCCAAATTTTGCTAAACAAAACTTGGGAGGGTAAAGAAAAAAGCTCAAACAAAATTAAAAATCCAATCAATATGCCAGAGACCAAAATAATAAAGGTCTTTTGGGTCAATTTAGGATATCTAATACCATGTAAACTAAAAATTATTTTTTTTATTTTTTGAGTTCCAAAGTGGGCCCTGAATCTTCCTAAACGATATTCTTTTAATTGCCAAAGCCAGACCCAAAAAAAGAGCAATTTTATGAAAATAAAAAACCAAAAAACAGCAATAAATATTTTCATCGTAAAAACCTGGTTATTATTTCTAATAATTTCCCCGGGTTCTCTAAATGGGGGCTATGAGCGACTTTTGGCAAAATTTCTAATTGGGAGTTTTTTATATTTTCTTTAAAAATGTAAGCATATTTCACTGGAACTATTTTATCTTTTTTGCCCCAAACAATTAAAGTTTTTACCTTAATTTTAGAGAGCTCGGGCAATAAATCCTCTCCCAAAACTTTTTTCATTGTCCCCCTCATAATGTTATCAGCTTTTAAATAATCTCTATGGCCTATAAGAATATAGAATAGTTTTCTAATGCTATTTTTTAATATTCTCAGGGGTTTAAAAGCAAAAATAATATTTCCTATTTTAGCTAAGAAAAGAATTATCTTTGTTTCAATATCCGGTTCTATTTTAAGGCCGGCAGAGGCATACAATATTAATTTCTCTGTTTTTTTAGGATAATTAACAACAAATTTTATAGCTACTCTTCCGCCAAAAGAATGGGCTATAATGGAAATTTTTTTAAAATTCAGAAAACTTAAAAAATCATTCAGCCAATTCCCGTAATCAGTAAGATTCCAGGGTCTGGGGGGAGTTTGACTTTTTCCAAATCCAGGAAAGTCAGGACAAATCACTTTATACCCTTGAGCAACTAAAATTTTTTGAATTTGCAGCCAGGAATCTGAAGACGCTCCCCAACCGTGTAATATTAAAACGGCAGGACCCAGGCCTGCAATTTTATAGCTTGTTTTTATTCCATTGATAAAAACTTCTTTTTCTTCCATTAAAATAGTTACTTAATAATTTTCTTTCCAGCCATATACTTCTGAAGTACCTGGGGGATTTTCACACTGCCATCTTTTTGCTGATAGTTTTCAATAATAGCGATTAAGGGTCTAGGAATTGCAAAAGCAGTACCATTGACAGTATGAACGAAATTCAATTTTCCATTTTTATCTCGGTAACGAATGTTTAATCTTCTAGCCTGGAAATCAGTGCAATTACTTGTGGAATGAGTTTCTCGATATTTCCCTTGTCCTGGCAGCCAAGTTTCAATATCATACTTAGCGGCTGCTGGAAATCCAAGATCCCCGGTACAAATATTAACCACTTGATAAGGAAGAGCTAATTTTTTCATTAAATCTTCTTCTATTTTTAGAAAAAATTGATGTTCTTTTTTAGAATCATCTGGTTTAGAAAAACTAAACATCTCCACTTTATCAAATTGGTGGACTCTAAAAATTCCTCTGGTATCTTTTCCATAAGAACCGGCTTCTCTTCGGAAACAAGAAGAAAAACCTAAATATCTTTTGGGAAGCTCTTTTTCTTCAAAAATTTCATTAGCATGCATAGTTAAAAGGGATTGTTCCGATGTTCCGATTAAAAATAATTTATCTTTGGGAAGATAATAAGCTTCCTTTAAGTCAACTGCTTCAAAATAGCCTGTTCCCCGAGCCATTTCTGGTTTTAACATCACTGGCGGAATCACTGGCGCAAATCCTTCTTTTATCAATGTTCCCAGAGCTAAATTTATTAAAGCAAATTCTAATAAAACTGCCTCATTTTTTAAATAGCCAAACCTTGTCCCAGAAACCTTGGCTGCTCTCTTTATATCAATTAAATCAAGTTCCTCAGCAATTTCTAAATAATCTTTGGGCTTAAAATCAAATTCCGGCCTCTTTCCTACTTTTTTCAAAATGACATTATCTCTTTCATCTTTACCAACAGGTACATTATCTAAAGGTAAATTAGGAATTTGATATATTAATTTTTCAAATTCCTCACAAAGTTTTTTCAATTTTTCTTTTAACTTGTCGCTTTTTTTATCAACCACTTGCATTTTAGAAATAATTTTCTGTTTTTCTTTTTTATTTTTTGCCGCTGCAATTTTTTTACTGGCTTGATTCTTTTCAGCCAATAATTTCTCTAACTCTGCTTGAATCTTTCCTTTTTCTTTATCTATTTTCAAAAGCTGGCCAATGTCAACTTTGACCTGTTTCTTTTCACAGCCATTTTTAATTTTATCCGGATTTTCTCTGATGAATTTTATATCTAACATACTGCTTTCATTATAGTAAAAAACAAAAAAAGGCGCAACCGAGGAGTTGCGCCCGGGACCCTGTTGGGACTTTTGAAAAAGTGGCTGGGCCCTTTCAAGTGCCTGTTATTAGAAAGGAAGTTTGAGCTGCTTTTGCTCCCGTCTAGATAAAGAAAACTCTGGCTGCCTCAAGTTTTCTCTGGAAACACCATCTAAGATGTCCCCTGCTATTCTACACATCTCCTTATAATCTGAATCAGAGACCCAGGGAATTTTGTCAAGCACAGTTTTATCTTGGATTCTTGAAACTACTTTCAATTCCCCATTTTTTTTCAAGAACCTCAAAACAATGCCTCCAGAACTTAGCTCTACTGATAAAGCCACCTTCCCTTTCCTGAAAACATCTACAACCTCAATTGCTCCCATTTTTCACTCCTTATTCTATTGTCAAAATTCTTTGTTTTCTTCTTTTGTTATAACTTATTTTTTAACAAATGTCAAACAAAAATCAATATTTGGAGAACAGTTCTCCGTACAACACCCGATGTTTGCCTTGGCGGCTTCACCGCCAATTCCTCAACATCGGGTGTTATGTCTTATGACTTTGGTCGCATTATTGGAAACAAAATTACTTCCCTCAAGCTATGGGAATCGGTTAAAAGAGTCACTAATCTATCAATTCCCATTCCGAAACCGGCGGCCGGCGGCATACCGTATTCTAAGGCCTCAATAAAATCTTTATCCATTCTCTGGGCCTCTTCAAACCCCTCTTTAAATATTTTCTCCTGTTCTTGAAATCTTTTCTTTTGCTCTATGGGGTCATTAAGCTCAGAAAAAGCATTAATTAATTCAAAACCAGCTATTACTAATTGAAAATTTGCTGTCTTCTCTGGATTTTTTTCAAGCTGTTTTGCTAAAGGAAAAGCTCCTAAAGGATGATGGATTATAAAAGTTGGCTGCCAGATTTTTGGACGGCATAATTTCTTGTAAATCTCATCTGCCATTTCAGCTTTCCCTCCTTTTGATTCAATCCCTAATTTTTTTGCTTCCTTTTTTAGGGCTTGAATATGAATTTCATCTAAATTGATTTTTGTATATTTTTTCAAAAGTTGAGTAAATTCAATTCTTGGCCAGGGAGGTTTAAAGTTTATCTCCCTACCTTCATATTTTATCTTAAAATTTCCAAAGATATTTTTAACCAAAGATGAAAAAAGTTTTTCCGTAAGTTTCATTAAATCTTTATAATCTGCATAGGCCCAGTAAAATTCCAAACTTGTAAAATCCGGATTATGGGCTCTATCCATTCCTTCATTTCTAAAACATTTCCCAATCTCAAAAACCTTTTCAAAACCGCCAATCAAAAGCCGTTTTAAATAAAGTTCAGGAGAAATTCTCAGGTATAAATCAATATCCAGGGCATTTAAATAGGTTTTAAATGGTCTTGCTTTGGCTCCTCCATAAAGGGGCTGTAAAATTGGAGTTTCCACTTCTAAAAATCCTTCTTCTTCTAAAAATTCTCTTATTTGTTTAATAATTTCTGAACGAAGTTCAAATTTCTTTTTAACTTCAGGATTAAAAATCAAATCCAAATATCTTTTCCGATATCTTTCTTCAACATCTTTTAGACCGTGCCATTTTTCCGGCAATGGTAAAAGAGATTTAGCCAAAATTTTATAATCAGCCGCTTCAATTGTTTTTTCTCCTCTCCTCGTTTTGAATAAAACTCCTCTAATTTCAACAAAATCTCCGATGTCAAAATTATCCAAGAAAAATTGAAAACTCTTTTCTCCTAATTTATCTCTTTTTAAGGAAACCTGAATTCTGTCTGAACCATCTTTAATATGGGCAAAAACAAGACCGCCGTGCTGCCTCAAAGACCTTATCCGACCATCTAAAACTATCTCCTTTTTTCCCCGGGAGAATTTAGCAAAATTTTCTAACGCCTCTCTACAAGTATGAGTCCTCTTCATCTGACTGGGATAAGCTAAAAGACCAGCATTTTCAATTGCTTTAAGTTTCTTGAGCCGATTTTTCCTAATTTCATCTATTGTAGCCATTAGTTCATTTTAACCTATTCTATATTTCCAGTCAAAACCCCGCACCGAGCTTCGCTCGGTGCGGGACAGGCAAAACGGCTCACGAGAGCGAGCCGTTTTTACTGTTTAAGGTCGGGTGTTCAAGGTCGGGTCTTGAACATTTTGAGGACAGAACATTATCTGCTACTGAATTAAATAACTGGTAATATATTCTCCGATTATTCTGGCTGCGTCCGGTTTGGAAAAGTCTTTAGTTCCTTCTGCCATTTCTTTTAATTTTTTAGGTTGGGAAGATAAATATTTCAATTTTTCTAAAACAAAGTGGGGAGTGAAATTCTTTTCCTCTATTACTATAGCGCCGCCATTTTTTGCAAAAACATAAGCATTTTTTACTTGATGATTCTGGGCCGCCTTAGGCAAAGGCACTAAAATGCTTGGTTTCCCTAAAGCTGCAATTTCAAAAATAGTTCCTGCTCCGGCTCTGCTAATAATGAAATCAGTTGCTTGATAAGCATAAGATAGCTCTTCTTCGTTTAAAAAAGCTAAGGGATGATAATATTTTTTTAAATTCTTTTTCATTACCACCTCTGCCTCGGCTTTTACTTGCTCAAAATTATTTCTACCGGTTTGATGAATTACCTCAAAACTCTCCAAAAGCTCTGACAAAATCACCAATATTCTATCATTTATTCTCTGAGCTCCTTGAGAGCCGCCTAAAATAAAAATTACTGGTTTTTCTCCTGTCAATTTAAATATTTTTTTAGCTTCTTCCTTAGAACCTTCTAAAATTTCTCTCCTGATAGGGTTGCCAATTGAAATCATTTTTTTAGCTGGAAAATATTCAGTATCTTTTATGGGAAACGAGATAAAAATTTCTAAAGCAAGCTTAGCGGCTATTTTATTTGCCAATCCAGGAGCAGTATCTGATTCGTGTAAAAAAATTGGCGTAAGAAGTAACCAGCCAGCCATAACCGTGGACACCGAACCATACCCTCCTTTGCTGAAAATAAGGTCAGGAGAAATTACAAAAACATGAGAAAATGCCTGAACGATTCCTATTGGAAATTTAAATAGAATATCAACAATATTACGCAAAGAAAAATATCTTCTAATTTTCCCAGCTAAAATTGTTTTTACTTCAATCCCTTCTTTAGAAAGAAGGTTCCCAAAAAATTTATCTTTTGGGCCAAGGTAAAAAAATCGAAATTTTCCCTGAGGATAATTTCTTTTAATCTCTCTGGCAATAGCAATTATGGGAAAAATATGTCCGGCAGTTCCACCACCGGTGAAAAGAATCTTCATACCGTATAGGGTGTTAGATAATTCAGCGTAGTTCAGCGTAGTTCAGCGTAGATATCAGCGTTTGTTCAGCGTTACCAACCTTTTATCGCTGAATTTGCGCTGAACTATACGCTGAAAAAACGCCGAAAAGATTTTGCTTTGCTTTTTCATATTCTATCATCTTTTGCTTGCCTTTGTAAGTATCTACACACGAGCGACGAGTAACGCAGAAGGTAACTCAAATTGGCTCCGCTAAATTGATGCTAGTTCGAACCCTGTCGGGCAACATTAAGCAGTATTCCCACTCCAATAAGCTCAACAATTAGATGTGAACCTCCATAACTAATAAAAGGCAAAGGGATGCCGGTTAGGGGCAAAATGCCAATCATAGCGCCGATACTAACAAAGGCCTGGATACAAATCCAGGAACTTATTCCAATTGCCAGAATCTGAGAAAATTTATCAGAGCTCTTTTTGACAATTTTAAATGCTCTCCAAAGGAAAAATAAAAAAAGAAAAATTAAAACCAGAGAACCAATAAACCCTGTTTCTTCTGCATAGATAGCAAAAATTGAATCTGACATTGTCTGGGGGAGAAAATCAATTTGCTTAGACGCGCCCAGTCCCAATCCAAAAATTCCTCCTGAACCTACTGTAATCAGAGCCTGCTCTATTTGATAACCTATTCCTATTGGGTCGCTTTTCATCCCTAAAAAAACTAAAATTCTCTCCATTCTATAAGAAGCAACTGTTATTAAAGCCAACATCACTCCGCTAAAAATTGAAGCCATTAAAATAATATGCCATAAAGGGGTAGTTGCTGAAAAATACATTAATAAAGCAACACAAATAATTACCCCTAAAGTGCTAATATCTGATTGGCAGCTTAAAAGAAAGATAATAACCCCTGCTATTATAAGGAAAGGAATCAGGGTAAACACCCCACCAGTTTTTTTGTGGGAATTTTTTTTTGTCCAACTAGTTAACCAGGCAGAGAGATAAAGAATAAAACCAAGTTTTAAAAACTCAGACGGTTGAAAGGAAACAAACCCCAAATTTAACCAACGCGGCGCTCCACCCGAAACAATGCCTATTCCTGGAATAAAGACCAAGAGCATTAAGATTAAATTTAATAAAACCAAGGGCCAGGCCCACTTTTTAAACCGGGATAAGGGAATTTTGAATGCAATAAAACCTAAAAGAATTCCAAGAAATAATCCATAAATTATTTGATGTGAAAGATAATAAGTTGTTTTTCCAAATTTTTCTTGAGAAAAAACTGCCGAAACGTTAGCCAAAACTAAAATCCCCAAAATTAGCAAGACGGCTACTACAATGGCTAAACTATAATCGAAATGACAAATTTTTTTATCTCTCATTTTTTAAATAATAGTACGAGAACGGTTCTCGTATTATTGCTATTTGAGTTTTTTTACTGCTTTGAGAAATTGCTCTCCCCTATCAAATTCATTTTTAAATAAGTTGAAACTCGCGGCTCCAGGAGAAAGCAAAACAAGGTCACCTTTTTTAGCTAAATTTGAACCCTTTTTTACTGCTTGATTCATTGAATTAACAGGATATATTTTAAACCCCGTTAGAGATTTGTGTAATCTGTGTTTTCTTTCCTTTCCCGTAATCTCTAACGGGGTAAAACTCTTTAACTCTTTTCTAATTTTATCAGAAGCAGTACCTGGCAAAAGAATAAGACAATCTATTTTTTTTTGAATCTCTTCGGCTAGACCTTTATACTTTAAATTTTTATCCAAACCGCCAGCAATAAGAATAATTTTAGAACCAGGAAACCTCTTTTTAAATGTATTTATTGCTAATATCACTGATTGAGGGGTGGTAGCGGTGGCATCGTTAATATATTTCTTTCCTTTCTTGGTAGCAATTAGTTCTTGCCTATGAGGAAGGCCTTTGAAATTAGAAAGAACCTTTCCAATATTTTTTTTAGGAATTTTGAAAATTTTAGCAACAGCAAGAGCAGCTGAAACATTGGAATCCTTAAGCCCCGTTAAATTTGCTTTGCAACTATTTAACGGGGTAAAGAAATAAACTTTGGAGCGAGTCTCTGAGGCAAGCTTTCGTGCTTCAGGATTACCATAATTTAAAACCAAAATATCATTTTCGTTCTGATATTTGAAAATTGATTTTTTTGCTCTGATATAATCTTTAAAATTCTTATACCTGTCTAAATGGTCTGGAAAAATAGTAGTAATTACAGCTACTTTTGGACTCTTTTTTAAATCTTCAAGTTCAAAACTGGAAAGTTCTAAAACCACTTTGCCCCTGCTGCCAAATTTTTGAATTTTAGAAAAAACTTCTAAGGGGGATAGGCCAATGTTTCCGGCCAGAATTGTATCTGGATATTTGCTTGTTAAAAAAAGATAGATAAGAAAGGCAACAGTTGATTTTCCTTTAGTGCCGGTAACTCCGATAATTGGGGCTGGGCATAGGTCAAAAAATATACTGACATCAGTTTTTATAAGAATATCATGCTTTCTGGCAATTTTAAGATAAGGGGAGTTGCTGGGAACAGCCGGATTTTTAATAATTAAATCGGTATTGATGAAATCCTCTTCTCGGTGCCCGCCTAAGACAAATTTTATAGGCAGGTCTTTGAGTTTCTGGAGAGATTCTCTTAATTGCTTTTTTGTCTTAAGGTCGGTTACTAAAACTTTTGCCCCTTGCTTAGAGAAAAATTTAGCCACTCCTGCTCCACCGCCGTGCAATCCCAGTCCCATTACGGTTACTTTTTTATCTTTGAACAATTTCATAGAGTTTAATCAAAAATCCCTATCATTGCTTTAATTTTACTTTATTTTCTCTTTTTGGTCAAAACAAAACGGCTCGCTACGCAGTGAGCCGTTTTTAAGTGTTTAAGGTCGGGTGTTCAACGTCGGGTGTTGAACATAATTATTATTAGCCTAATAATCTTATGGCAACGCCTATTATCGCCATCACAACGCCGATAACCCAAAACCTCATTGTGATTTTATAATGAGGCCAGCCTTTGGCTTCAAAATGATGATGGATAGGAGCGGCCAGAAAAAGTTTCTTATGACGAATCTTTCTTGAAAGAAGTTGAAGAATCACTGAACCAGATTCAATAACCAATAAAAACCCAATTATCGGCAAAACCAAAACAGAATTAGTTAAAAAAGCTATTACGGTTAAAGCGCAGCAAAGTCCCAATATTCCTGTTTCTCCCATATAAAATCTGGCTGGAGGGATATTAAACCATAAAAAAGCCAAAATCGCTCCCACAATTACAACACAAAAAGCAGCGATATCAATTTGTCCTTTGAATAAAGCAATTCCAGCAAAGGCAGCGAAAATTGAAGCAAAAGCCCCTCCAGCCAAGCCGTCCAAGCCGTCAATCACTCCTCCGCTATAAGTTGCGAGCATTACCAGAACAAAGAAAGGGATGTACCAAGCCCCAATTAAAAAGTCGCCGTTGGCTGGAATATGAATAGCAGTATAGCCCAATTTAAAATAAAACCACCAGCCACCAATTAATCCAATTAAAGCAACCAAAATTAGGCGATATCTTAATTTTAAGCCGCCGCCAATATATTTTCCTTTACCCTCCCAAATTTTTCGAAAAAAAACTTGGAAGGGCGAGCCAAAAACTTGCAAAATATCATCTAATAATCCAACCAAAGAAGCTATAACCAAAGCAAAAAGAGGCAGCCAGGTCTGGGACCTGCTTAAAAAATTTAATCTTTGAAACCACCAGATATTAGTCTTTGAAAGCAAAAAGAAAGAAATAGCTAAAATCAAAGTAGTCCCCCAAATAAGTAGTCCTCCAAACCTTGGGATATTAGTTTCTCCTTTGCCATGAAATTTTTGAAAAAAAGGAAGTTCTTTTCCATCTATTGATTTAGTTCTAACTTCTTTACGCCAGAGTTTATGTTTATATAAAAAATGGGTTAAAATCGGAGTTAACCAAAAAGCTAAAATAAAAGCAACTGCTCCCAGAAAAAAAATTTTAATAACATTTATGGTAATTTCCGGCATAACCTTAGGAATAATGTTTAAATCCTCAACTTAAACACTGCCATTTTAAAAATTAAGGAGAGAAAATTGAAAACCAAATATCATTTTTCCATTCCGAGTTACCATCCATTCCTCCTAATGCCCATATCTTATCTTTAAAGACCAAAACCCCAATATCTTCCCTGCCTAACCAGGGAGCATTTTTTTGGGTTTTTCCCCAAGTATAACCATCTTCTGAATACCAAACATCATTATCTCCACCAGTACTTTTGCCATTAAGTCTTCCAATAATCCAAATTTTATTTTGAAAAACTACCGAGCCATGCCCTTGTCTCCCCCGCCAAGGCGGATTATCGGTAACTAATAACCAATTTTTCCCATCTTGAGAACTCCAGACATCCTGGTAAATTTCTCCCTCTAAATTCATACCGCCAATAAGCCACAATTTATTTTTAAATACGGTTACCGTATGATCCCATCTCGGCGACCAAGGCGCTCTTTCAGTAGCTTCAGTCCAATTAATGCCGTCTTCAGAAACCCAAACATAATTTTTTTCCTTTCTTTCGTCGTATCTTACTCCGCCAATTAACCATAATTTGTCTTCAAAAACAACTAACTGGTCTCCTTCCACTGCCGGTAATTCTCCTTTTGGTTCTATCTTTTCCCAATCAATTCCATTTTCTGTAACCCAGATATCATTTGAATATCCAATTTCCGGTCCCCAGCCCCCAATTAACCAGATTTTATTTTTAAAAACTATGGCTTGCATTGACCTTTTTTTACCCCAGGGAGCATTTTTAGTAACAAGCTGCCAATTTCTTCCGTCTTTTGAAGACCAAACATCACTATAATGAGGTACTCTCCAATAAGGAACATTGCCATTTTTATCTTGAAACCCATTTCCATTTAATCCTCCCATTAACCAAATTTTATTTTGAAAAACTACAGTACCATGGGAGTCTCTTGGAGAC